>ERZ780168.2056-NODE-2056-length-18843-cov-4.634607_pt1 | contig 18843 bp, 19 predicted proteins | sample MGYA00510981_ERZ780168 | MGnify/ENA primary metagenome ERZ780168 (study PRJEB29588, sample SAMEA2158769) | human gut metagenome | biome: human gut; feature: human-associated habitat; material: faeces | place: Denmark | collected 2008/2010 ...
AATTAATATTATAATTATAAAATGGTTTTCTTTGTTATAAAATAAAAAAAGGTCTAAAGGTGTTTAAATGAAGGTTTCGACAGTTCAAAGCAGTTACTGCCATTCTGTGTATTCTCCAAACAGCGGGAGTGCTCCCGCAAAGAAAAGAGCTGTATCTCCTGAAATGATTATGCTCGGCGCAATAGTTTCAGCAGTAGCTGTTCATAAGATTACGCATCCTGTCAAAAAGGTTTGCAGTGAATATGTTAAATCTCTTGCGGCAGGAGTTTCTGAGATGACAGGGAGAAAGATTAATCCGTTATCTCTTTCATGCGTTATGAATAAAGAGGAATTTATTGAACAAATATTAAAACTGAAAAAAAATAATTACGCTTATACACCCGAAAACATTAAAAATTTCGGTTTTCAAGCCGATTTTCATATGCATACCGATTACACAGACGGAAAAATTTCCGTTAAAAAACTTCTAAATGAAATTTCGGAATACTCTGATAAATTATTTCAAAGAACAGGAAGAAAGTTTATTTTTTCAATATCCGATCATGATTCTGTAAAAGCTGTTAAAGATGCTCTTGTGATTATCTCTGAAAATCCCGAAAAATTCAGGAATGTAAAATTTATTCCCGGAGTGGAATTAAGTTTTTCGCACAAAGCTCCGAAAGCCTCTAATCCGTGTGAAATATCAGAAGTGCTTGCATACGGTTTCGATCCTTTCAAGGTTGATAAATATTGTGATAAATTACAGGCAAGAAGGAATGATACTATTGATAATATGCTTGCAGATATAAGAAAAGCTTTACCGCTGACTGATTTTAACAAGGATGAGCTTATCAAAACATACAATCTTAATCCCGATTGCTTAATGATGAATTCGCAATGGGCGGTAAATCATTATGCCCAGACAAAGCATGCTGTTACTATTCAGGCATCAAGACGCGGGCTTGACGCTTCAAAACTGTATTCCGATACAATGAATAATATTGATGTAAAAAATAGGAATATTTGGTACTTGAAAAAAAATAATGTTTTAGATAAAGATATAGATGAAACTAATATAATTTCAAATGTCAGGAAGAAATACGAGTCGCATCTGGTAAATAATCAAATTGTATTAACAAATGAAAGCTCCTTTGAAAATTTAACGAATTTATTTAAAGATGATGACAATGTTGTTTTATCATTTGCACACCCGTATTTCACCGCTATGAAATTCCATAATCCGAGAAAGGCTTTAAACAGCTTTGTACATAAGTCTAACGGACTTATAAAATTATCGGAAGCTTACCATCAGGCATATCCGGGTGATGTAAGTGCAGATAAGGTTAATGAAACAAACGATTATTTGAAATACCTTATTAAAATAGGGGGTTCAGATAATCACAAGGCAACATATATAGGGGTGAATGAATGAAAGTAACCGGAATTAATCATAATTCGGGGGCGGCGCAGTTTCAAGGCATTACACAAAGAATACCGCAAATAACTATAAATACTGCTCAGGATTTACATAATCAATATCGTTATTTAAAATTTGCCAGGTATTATGAAGCGTTGGATGATAATATTTATCCGCAAAATAAATATATTCGCAGTGAAAATTTTTCATTTTTGGAAAGAATTCCTCAATATTTAAAAAAATTTTTTGTTGAAAATTTTAAAAATCTTACGGATTTCCCAAACATAAATAAAGTATCGGAAAAAATAAATAAGGAGTTTGTCGCAAATGCACTTTATGCTGCTAACAGCGATGTAAAAGTTTTAATGGCGGGTTATGACCCAGTTTGTTCGGTGGGTTTAAAACATGCATTGCCGGGAAGTGATATTGATAAAGCTTATATAATTCTTGGTAAAAATCCGGACGTATACAAATCTGATAACGATGTCATTGCATGTTATAAAGGAGCTTTGTGGGAAAATGTTGATCAGAGGATTTTGAGTTTAAATAATAAAGATACTTTTCCTGAAGTTTATACAATTGATAAAATGTTTTATTATTTAGATTCGCTCGACCGTATGACACATTATATGGGACTTGATAAAAATATTGATTATTTCCGGAATAAGCGTCTTTATGATATAAATCCTGTCACTGCAGGCGAATTTAACATTCTGTTTGCACATATGAATGATGAAACGATTGTTTCAAAAGTTTTTGCAAAGAATTTTGCATATTTTATAGAATCGGTAAGAGACGGGAAAATAGCTTATAAAGCAGATGATGATATTACGAAGATAATTCATGAACGCTTAAACAGGTCTCCTTTTGCCTGGATGTCTAATGTTACACAGATGGGGGCTCATGAAAGACAAATCAACACAGGCATGAAAGATATTAAGAAAAAGCTCAGGGCTCGTGAACATCTTAATGATGAGTTTAATATGTGGAGTGATGATTGCCAATTTGATCTTGTAAAAGATTTGGTTAAATCTGTGTCAAAAGATCAGGGACATAAATATGATAAATATTTTCAAAATGATGACGATATCGGCGAAAGATATAACAGATTAAATATTCAACTTGTTTAGAACAACTGTATAATCATTCCTGCCGCAATGCTTATCAATAATAAGAGTCCTGTAACCTTCATGGCATCTTTTATATTTTCGTTATGCCTGAACAGTACAAGAATGCCAAGACCCGCATTTGATAAAAGTCCTGACATTACTGCTCCGAAACTTATCGATCCCTTTATTAAAAGCATCGTTAAAGCAATTGAAACAGCACAATTTGGTATTAAACCTATAAATGCGGTTATAACAGGCTCTAAAATTTTTACTTTGCCGAGAAGAATATGTAATACGGCATGTTCTGCGTAGACTGCTATAGCAAAGTTCAGTATAATTGTTATTATAAGAATAAATATAAAGATATTAAAAGTATGTTTGAGCGGGTGGCAGATAAGCTCGCGTTTACGTCTTTTAGAAACGCTGTGATGACAGCATCCTTCATCTTCTTCGTTATCTGATTCCTGTATAATCGGTATGTATTTATTGTCTTTTAAAACAAAATCTATCAGATAGCCTGCCAAAACAGCAATAACTATTTTTATGCATATTACCGGCACAACGTAATGTATATGTGTAGGATTTGCAAGCAGAATAGGTATTGCTTCATCTGATGTGGCAAGGTAAATCGCAATTAATGTTCCCTTTGTTATGAACTTTCGAATATACAGAGTACTTGCAATTACAGAAAAACCGCATTGCGGAATTATTGCGGCTAAACTTCCGATTAATGGTGCCGCTTTTTCCGACTTTTTCATAAAAGAATTTATTTTATCAGCATAAAAATATTCTATTAATTCAATAATAAAGAATACAATAAATAATAGCGGCAGTATATGAAAACTGTCTATTATTGCATCTGCTAGCCATTCAGGCATTCCTAATCCTTCTATAAGCGCGTCAAAGCCTGAAAAAAGATTTTCATTTATCGAATTTATTTTGTTAAGAATATCTATAAGCATAATTTAATAATAATATAAACAAGATTTTTATAGAGCTTGTTTATCCTTTCGTTTTTTGTCGTTTGAAACTTCTTTTTCATCACAGCCTAAAACTTTGTTTAAATGTTCTATTAATTCCGCAAAGTGGTATTGCATGGCATGTTCTGATTTGTGGTGAATGTCGACAATATGATAATGCATTGCCATTTCAACCTGAATTAATGACATATTGTAATTGTATAAACTGTCAATATATTCATTAACAGCCATTATATAGTCTTTCCTTGCATTTTGCAGTGCTACATAATCAAGCTCATTTGATTTATAACCGTTTTCTACAGCTCTTAAATTTTCCAGTGCCTGAGAGGCTTCCAATCTGGCTGTCGGAATTTGTTTTTCACTTTTTTCAACGTTATTGAATGCACGTTTAACCTCAAAGTATAAATCTTTTTTAAAAAGAATGATTTCGTTGTCAGCAAGGTTAACCTGTGCATCGGCTCCTTTAATATTATGTTTAAGCTCCATTAAATTTACAGTTGAATTTAAATTTACTCCGACCTGAAAACTGTTATTTGATGTCTGCGTTGAATTGTTAAAACCGTATCCTGCATTGGCTGTTAATTCGGGGAAGTAAGTACGCTTAATATATAAAAGCGATTGTTCCATTGCTTTTTTTGCCGCAACAAGAACATTTAAATCAGGACTGTTATCGTATGCAATTTGAACTGCATTTTCAAGAGGAAAAGAAAATGCCTGCGGTGTAAACTGTTCTGATTTTATATTGTCTGTACCGTAGGCAAAATCGTTGTTATATGCAAATGTGTTTGTATTATTAATTTTGTAATCAGGCTGGCTTTCAAGATACATTGAGTTGTTAAGATCAACCCGTGAATTGTTATAATTATTTCTTGCTTCAATAAGTTTTACTTTTGCCTCGCTTAAATTTAATTGCGCTGTTGTTAAATCAGGTTTTTTCTTTGCAAGTTTAACAAAATTTTCGTTGATTTTTACGTTATCTTCCGCAACTTGTAAATATGCTTTTGATTTGAGCAGATTATAATATTTAGCTTTTACATCAAACAATGTAGCGCATAAACTGTCCATAAATTCATATTCTGCACCTATTTTATAAAATTCTTCCATTTTAATATATGCAGTTGTTTTCCCGAAGTCCCATATCAGTTTGTTAAGCGTAACGCCTATGGTGGGAAGCTCTCTATAATGAGAATTATAATAAATATTGTCAGAATTATTTTCGTTGTAAAATCCTGCTCCTGCGCTAATTACAGGAAAATATTGTGCTTTTGCCATGCCAAGATTGCTTTTAGCAATATCAAGATTGTATTTTTGCTTTCTTATTTTCGGACTGTTTTTGAATGCAATACCGACACAATCCTTTATTGACAGAGAAATCCCGTCAGTAACCTCAATCGGATTAAATAACTCATCTTCATCGACTTCTTCTATAGCAAATGTATTAACACTTCCTGTCAGTAAAAAGATAAAAATTAACAGTACATGACAGAATATTTTTCTTATGCCCATAATTTAATTATACAACATGTGTCAAGCCCTGAATTTACTGGCAAAAATTTCTATTTTGTGGTTTAAAAGAATTATGAAGATACAAAATAACAGAAATAACATAAATTTCGGTGTAAAACTTGATACTGCCAAGGTGTTGGAAGTTACCAGCATGAAAATCTTCCGAAGTGACGGTATTGAGGGCTGCAAAGAAGTTGTACATGCCCTTAATGATAAACCGATAAAAGCTGCAGGTAACAGAGGTTACAAATACTATGCTGAAATAATCGGAAAACAAATTACCGAAAAATATCCCCAAATAGCAGAAGCTACAGCTAAAATATCAGAAATAACATCCCAAAATCCGAACATAAAAAAGGCAGAGTTAAATAAACAGGTTGAGCCTCTTATTGCCAAAATAGGAAACGTAATTGATATTGAAATTTAAATAAAAAATAACAGGAACTAATCCCTGTTATTTTTTTTCTGGGCTCAGAGGGGCTCGAACCCTCGACCAATTGATTAAGAGTCAACTGCTCTACCAACTGAGCTATAAGCCCTTATTCTTTACATATTAATTATACAACCTGATTTTTAATTTGCAATAAATTCTTTTTTCAGATACAATGATAAGGTATGAGCGAGATTATAAAAGCGATGGTAATGTCTGCAGGGGTTGGATCCAGGTTGGAACCTTTGACAAAAACGGTTCCGAAACCGCTTGTTCCTATTGCTAATAAACCTGTGATGGATATTTTGTTTGAAAAACTTGTATCTTTAGGGGTTAAGGATGTTATATGCAATACTTATTATTTTGCTGAACAAATTATTGACAGATACAAAAATAATAATTTAGGGATAAATTTTAACTATATAAAAGAAGAAACATTGTCGGGTACTGCAGGCGGTGTAAAAAAATGCCAGTTCTTTTTTGATAAAGGCAGCACATTTTTGGTATTATCTGCTGATGGTTTGTCTGACGCGGATTTAAAGCTGGGTATAGACGTTCATAAAAAATCAGGTGCAATTGCGACTATCGGTATAAAAAAAATCGCAATGGATGATGTTTCTCATTTTGGTGTTGTTGTAACTGATGAAAACGGCTTTATAACCGAATTTCAGGAAAAGCCTTCTATTGAAGAAGCTAAAAGTAATTATATAAATACAGGAATTTATATTTTTGATTATGAAATTTTCGATTATATTCCGGAAAACACATTTTATGACTTTGCAAAAAATGTTTTTCCAAAACTTTTGGAAAAACATGCCATTAATACATTTGAGATTAATGAATATTGGAGCGATATCGGAACTTTAGAACAATATAAACAGTCTACGGCTGATTTATTTGACGGTAAATGCTCATTTGAGCATGCTCCTGTTGTTTATACGGCTTCGGGATGTTATATTGCCGATGAGGCAGAGATAGCCGAAACGTCCGTGTTCAAAGGAAAATCAACTATAGGCAGAAATTCTAAAGTTGGTAAAAATGCGGTAATAGAGAACAGTATTATTTGGGATAACGTAATTATTGAGGACGGAGTACATGTAGAAAATTGTGTAATCGCTTCAAATTGTATTATAAAAACCAATGTATATTCACAAATAATAGGAGCAAACGAACTTGTTGCCGATAAATCATTAAAAGTTTAGGGCTTGATTTTTTATGATTTTAATGATAAGTTTAGATTAACTTGAATATTCATTCGTGACTTTGGCACTCTGTTGAACAATTGATTAAATATTGATTGTGAGGGAGAAGGTAGAATTTACCGTTGTCATTCATAGAAATAGATGAAAATTGAATATTACGGGACTGTGGCACTCTGCCGAACAAACGATTAAGTATCGTTTGTGAGAGGGAAGGTAGGAACTACCGCCGCCACAGAAATAATTGAAAATTAAATATTTACGGGACTGTGGCGCAGCGGTAGCGCAGGGGACTCATAATCCCTTGGTCGTGGGTTCGAATCCCTCCGGTCCCAAATAAAAAAGACCTCTTTTTGAGGTCTTTTTTATTAAGTTAAGCGTTGCTTCCGAATAATAAGCCGAGTACTAAGCCTGCAGCAGCTGCAATCCCGCCGCCTTTGGCTGCTTTGTTCCATTTAAAGTTTTTGAAAGCTTTTGTTAATGCTTCAGGAGTTTCTTTTTTGAATGCTTTTGTTGTATCATCCCAGTATTTTGTCATTTTACCTAATGTTTCTTTTGTTGTGTTTATTGCTTTTTCCTGAGCTGTAATTTTAGCTTTGTGTGATGTTAAAAGTTCTGTTTTACCTTTTGCAGCAAGTCTTTTTGCTTCTGCATCAACGGCTTTTTCATCACCTTTAATCCCGAATGATTCGGCATTTTCTTTAATAAATTTTTCTAAATCGGCTTTAGATATATCATCTGCCAGCCCTGAAATTTTACCTTCAAATGCTTTTAAATCACTCAAGTGTTGATTTTTATATTTAAGAGTTTCTTTAGAAGCTAATTTTTCTGCTTCTTTAGTTATATCGTCGGCTTTAATTTCTCCAATTTCTTTGGCTGCCAAATCAAGACGAATTTTTGCGTCTTTCGGGTTAACTTTCATATCATCAGGAACTAAATCCAATACTTCTTTAGGCAGTTTAGTTCTGTCTTCTGCTTCTACAAATTTTTTGATGGCTTCTAAAGTTTTTTCATCTTTTATTTTATATTTGTCTAAAATCGGTTTTTTAGCATTTGTCAAAAGTTCTTCTTTTTTAGCTTTTAGCACGTCTTGATAATTTGCTTCATCAAGTGCTCCTATAAATTTATCATCAAATTTTCCGTCTTTAATCGGATTTGAACCTAAGTAATATATTCCTGCACCTGTACCCAGACCAGCAGTACCGCCAAGCATAAGACCTGTGCCGAGAGGAGAACTTCCGCGTTTTTCAAATGTATCTGTCTGCGGCTGTTGATATCCCTGGAATGCCGGCTGTGATGAAGTTTGAGTATTTGCAACGGGATTATTTGCCAAGTTTTTAAAATATTGTTGTGCGTAGAAATCATCATTGTACGCATTATTGTAACCGTAAATTTCTCCTGCCATAACCTAAAACCTTAACCTTTCAAAATTTTATAACCTAACCTTGTATATATAAAAAATTCTTGTTTACAAAAATTGCTTATATAAAGTTAAACTTCTTAATATTTTGTTACAAAGTTAAGGACGTAAATAATTTATCAAACTCCGGAAAAGAAATATCAACCCATTCAAATCCGTTAATGGAGATTGGTTTATCACAAATTAAGCCTGCAGCATATAAACTCATTGCAAGTCTGTGATCGTGATATGTATCGACTTCAGTATCACCTTTGAGATTTGTTTTGCCGTTTATAATAAATCCATCAGGAGTTTCTTCAATATTTGCTCCGATTTTTTTCAATTCTGTTACGACCGCTTTAATTCTGTCAGATTCTTTGTTGCGTAAATCCTGTGCATCCTTAATAACGGTCGTCCCTTCCGCCTGTGTTGCAAGAACGGCTATTACGGGAAGTTCATCAATCAGTCTCGGGATTATTTCTCCTTCAATTACACATGATTTTAAATCTGAATATGATATTTGAATATCTCCGACATCCTCGCCCGAAATATTTCTTTTATCAAGAATTTCGATATTGCCGCCCATTTTTTCAGCAACTTCAAGTATACCTGTTCTTGTGGGGTTAAGTCCGACATTTTTTAATATAATTTTTGAATTTGGAACAATTAATCCTGCAACTATAAAGTATGCAGCAGATGAAATATCTCCGCAAACTTCTATTGTACGGGGCTCTAACTGTGATTTTTCAACAGTAACGGTATTTTTATCAACACTAATGTTTGCTCCCATATATTTAAGCATAATTTCCGTATGGTTACGCGAAATATATGGTTCAGTAAATGTCGTTTTTCCGTCGACTTTTAATCCTGCAAGCAATATGCAAGATTTAACCTGTGCTGAAGCAAGTTTTGAAACATAATCTATCGGATGAAGTTTTTTTCCGTAAATAGTAAGCGGAGCTTTAAAATTGTCGGCTGCAATTTCCGCTCCCATAAGTGATAATGGCTCTATTATGCGTTTCATAGGACGTTTTGAAAGACTTTCATCTCCGATTAAGGTTGAGATAAAATTTTGTCCTGCAAGAATTCCTGACATTAAGCGCATAGTTGTTCCTGAATTTCCGCAGTCAAGAGCTTCTGACGGTGCAGATAAATTTCCGCTTGATTTAATTATTAAATTATCTTTAAATTCCGCATCAATACCTAAAGCTTTGCAAACTTTAAGCGAGGAGAGCGGATCTTGTCCTTTTGAAAAATTTTTTATAACAGATTTTCCGTTTGCAAGTGAAGCAAACATAACTGCTCTGTGTGAAACAGATTTATCTGCGGGGATTGTAACTGTACCTTTTAAACCATTATTTATTTTATTAACAATTTTTTGCATAAATAAATTTTAGCATGAAAGAAATGTTTGTGGTATTATAAAAATACAAAAAATAAATAGAGAGGTGTCCGAGCGGTTTAAGGTGCAATCTTGGAAAGGTTGTGTGGGAGCAATTCCACCGAGGGTTCGAATCCCTTCCTCTCTGTTTTTTATTTTTTTTATATAATTATTTTGTGAATAATATTTTGACGGAAAGCGAAAGATTAATATTTAGAAGGATGTCGGAAATTGATTTTCCCGATGTCGCGGAAATGCTTAAAAATCCTAATGTTACGTATGCCTGGGAATATGTTTTTGATGATATTGATATTCTTGAATGGATTAAAAAGAACAGAGAATATTATAAACGATACGGCTTAGGTTATTTTCTTGCGATAGATAAACTTACATCGGAAGTTGTGGGACAGACAGCATTAATGCCTGACGTTATAAACGGTATTGAACATTCCGAAATCGGCTACATTCTAAAGGAAAGGTTTTGGCATAAAGGGTATGCCTCAGAAGGTGCAAGGGCAATGATTGATTATGCTTTTAATATTTTGAAACTTAACAATGTGATATTTGAAATACGTCCTGAAAATCTTCCATCAAGAAAAGTTGCAGAAAAATGCGGAGCAGTTGTGACAGGAGAATTTGTCAAAAATGTCCGCGGGAAAGAAATGAAGCATTTAATTTATACTCTGGAAAATTTACGGTCGTAAATCAAAGATTAAAAAATTAGTATTGTCTTTTTGGGATGTAATCCGTAAAAGATCATCTTCTTGTGAAAAAGCAAGACCGTCGCCTTCGTTTAAATTTATAGTATTAATGTCTGCCGAACCTTCCGCGATTTGAACCCAATATTTTCTGTTCGGTTTGACGGTAAATTCTACCGTATTATTGTTATTCAGAAGGCATTGATAAACTTTTACATTTTGACTTATTTTTATGGAATTTCTTTCCCCGTTTTGTGATGCAATTAAAATTAATTCATCAGAATACTTTTCAAGATCAAATGTTTTTTGTTCGTAATAAGGTTTCAGGTTCATTTTGTCAGGTATTATCCATATTTGTAAAAAGTGTACGGGATTAACTTTTGACGGGTTATATTCACTGTGAAGAATTCCTGTTCCTGCCGACATTTTTTGGACTTCTCCTTTTTTTATAACAGAAACGTTTCCAATACTGTCTTTATGTTCAAGTACACCTTCAAGAACTATACTTATGATTTCCATGTTACTATGCGGGTGCAGCCCGAAACCTTGTCCGGGCGCAACAATATCGTCATTTATTACTCTTAAATCACTAAACCCCATATTATTAATATCATAATAATCAGCAAATGAAAAAGTATGTTTACTGTTAAGCCAACTGTTTTTTGTAGTGCCTCTTTTGTCAGACGACCTTAATTTATACATAAAAAATACTCCTATAACATTCAATTATAGTAGTATTTAAAAATTTTTTTAACCTGCTTTTAAAAACCGTTCGGGTGATTTTTATGCCAATTCCAAGCAGTTGAAATTATTTCTTCCAAAGAATTATGTTCAGGCTTCCAGCCTAAAATTTCTTTTGCTTTTTCACTTGAGGCAATTAATTGTGCAGGATCACCGGCTCTTCGAGGTGTAATTTTTGCAGGAATAGGATGTGATGTTACTTTTCTTGCTGTATCAATTACTTCTTTAACCGTAAATCCTATACCGTTGCCAAGATTGAAAATTTCGCTTTTGTTTCCGTTTTGAAGATATTTAACAGCAAGTATATGAGCTTGCGCCAAATCTGTTACGTGGATGTAATCTCTTACACAGGTTCCGTCTTTGGTATCATAGTCGCCGCCGTATATTGAAATAAATTCGCGTTTGCCGTTAGGAACCTGTAATATTAACGGGATAAGGTGTGATTCCGGATTGTGATCTTCTCCTATTATGCCTGAATTATGAGCCCCGCAGGCATTAAAGTATCTTAGTGATACGTAGCGTAACCCGTGAGCTTTGCCGACCCATTTAAACATTTTTTCCATCGAAAGTTTTGTTTCTCCATATGTGTTTGTCGGTTCGGTTTTGTCGGTTTCAAGAATTGGTATTCTTTCGGGTTCTCCGTAAGTTGCTGCGGTTGATGAAAAGACTATTTTATCAATTCCGTTTGCAACCATTGAATCCAATAATATTTTTGTCCCGCACAGGTTATTATCATAATATTTTAAAGGCTTTTCCATACTTTCCCCGACAAGCGAACAGGCAGCAAAGTGTATTACTGCATCAGGTTTTTCTTTTTTTAAAACTTCATCAAGAAATTCTCTGTCTCTTATATCACCTTTGTAAAATCGTGCTTTAGGGTGAACAGCTTCTTCATGCCCTGTCAGAAGGTTGTCTATAACTGCAACATCTTCACCGTTGTCTATTAATTCATATACTGTATGTGAGCCGATATAGCCTGCACCGCCTAAAACTAATATTGTCATATTAATATCTCCTTATAATCTTCTTATTATATACCACATTTTAACTTTATGTTATCATTTGTTGTATGGATAAAGTTTTTTCAAATGAAATGAATGTGTTAAAAGCCCTTGCTATACTGCTAGTTGTATCGGGACATCTGGAATTTTCTCTGCTTGGAATTTTTCCTCCTTATTCTTTTCAGCTTGCATTATTTTTCTTTATCTCCGGATGTTTATTTAAGGATAAATATTTAAAAGAAGTTTCTACGTTTGTAGAGCGAAGAATAAAGAGCCTTCTGGTGCCTTATTTCTGGTACAACTTATTTTATATGGGCGTAACAATTTTAATTGCAAAGCTTACGGGAAAATTCTGGGGAATGCCGTTAAGCTTCAAAAACTTTTTTGTAACACCGTTTTTAAACGGGCATCAGTTTGACTTATCCTGTCCGTTGTGGTTTGTAACACAGTTGTTTATGACAATGATAACATTTTTGTTTTTATTTAGAGCTTTAAATGCGGTTACGAAAAATAAATATGTTCATCTTGCATTTTTTACGGTTCTCGGAGTTCTTGCAATTCCGTTTCAGAAATTATTTGCAGTAACTCCTGTAATGCTCGTTGTAATAAGAACTATGTTTTCAATGTTTTTTGTTTATCTTGGATATTTTTATACACATTTTATAAAGAATAATTATAATATTTTTACTCCGAAATGGTTCGGGGCAGTGTTTGTTTTACAGTCAATTTTGTGGATGTTTAACAGGGATTATGACCCGTCACACGGTATAGGGTTAAGTTATGTACTTGTGTGGGCACGATTTGACGACCAGCTTTTTGTTCCTGTGATTACAAGCTTAACCGGTATATGGGCATCTTTGTTTGTTGTAAAAATTCTTTATCCGTATGTTAAAGATATAAAATTTATACAGGATATGGGGCGTGTTACATATCACATTATGGCAAATCACCTGCTTGTAATGTATATAATGACCGCAATATTTTTGTATATTCACGGAATACCGATATCTGAACGGGCAAATCATGATATCTACTGGATTTATAACCCTGTTCAAACAACATACTTGTATTTTGTTGTTACTATGGCTGCGACAACTTACATAGGAGTAGGCTTAAAAAAGCTGCATAATTTAATATTAAAAGAAAAATAGCATAATTAAGTGCCAAATGGCTGTCGACTATAGTCACATTATTGCTTACATTATTTATATGGTAAGTGATGTAAGAATAAAATTTGCGGAACGATTAAAGTTTTTGAGAGAAGAACGAAATCTTTCACAAGAAAAACTTGCGTTGCTTTGTGATATTGATAGAACTTATATTGGGAGAATAGAAAGAACTAAAAGAAATCCAAGCCTTGATATTTTATATAAATTATCAAAAGGTTTAAATATTTCATTATCTGATTTATTTGATTTTAAGTTATAAATTTGAAATTTCTTCACGTAGCTCTAATAAATGTTGGTATAATTTTTTTAGTTTTGCATTAATCTGTTTATACTGTTTAGTATATATCGGAATTCTGTTGCTTTCATCCATTATCGTATAATTACTAAACTCAAACATATTTGTAAAAGAACCCATGAAATTATAGTAGTTTTCTTTTAAATTTTTAATCTGTTCTCTTAGTATATCCAGACAAGTATCCATAGTGCCTCGCATTAATTACGTGCCAACTGGCGGTCGACTATAGTCACATGATTGCATACATTATTTTATATGTCAAGCGATGTGCAGAAAAAATTTGCCAGAAAATTATATTTAATAAGAGAAAGCAGGGGGCTTTCTCAAGAGGAACTGGCATTTATGTGTGGTATTGACAGGACTTATATTGGAAGAATTGAACGTCTCGAACGTAATCCGAGTTTGGTTATTTTACAAAAAATTGCGGATGGATTAGGTATACCACTTATAGAATTATTAACATTTGATTAGTTTAACGGCACGTTGTTTTCACATTTTAAGCCACATTGCATCGTAAGCATTTAATCTTACTGTTAACTCTTTATTTTCAACTCTTGCGCGAACCATTTTATCTGTTAATAAATTTTTCAGGTAAATATCTTTTTCTTTTTTTCCGAAGTTATCATCGGTAAATACTACGGTCGCTTTGATTTTTTTGTCTGAAAGGTTATTTATTACGACTACTCTGTCTGTGTCTGTTGCTCTTACGTAGGCAAAAACTTCAGGGGATTTGGTTTTAAGCTCGACAAATGAACCTCTTGTTATTACAGGGTATTGCTTTCTTACTTTTATAAGTTGTTTTACACGTTCATATACTCTGTTATTATACGTTCCTTTGTGATTGACTGCATCTTCAAATGTCTTTTGTGTTATCGGGCCTCTGTTTATGTCGCGGCTGTCAAAATAGCTTAGCATTTTAACTTTATTTTTAACATCTTTGTCTTTTTTTTGTTTTGCTTCACGGAGTTTTGCACTTTTTTTAGCGTTTGCAAAATTATTTTGAATACCGATTTCATCCCCGTAGTATATAATCGGAATACCGGGAAGCGACATAAGAATTGAAAAAGCCATTCCTATTCTGTCAGGATTGTTATCAAGAAAATTTGCCATCCTTCCGCTAACTCCGAAGCCTTTTCTGAATGCTGCACCTTTCGGGGCTAAATCTTCAAAGAGAATTTCTCTTGTTTTTTCGTTAACCATTTCAAGAGTAAGCTCATCGTGTACTCTTAAAAATATTGCCCATGATGCAGTATCAGGAATTTGCGGGGTCTGCTTGTATGCTTTCCAGAAATAACTGTTATCTGCGGTTACAAGCGATGCCCATATTGCAGGCATGTAAGGAAAGTGATAAGCAATTTGCACTTCGTCCGTTCTTGTAAGTTCTTTTTCTTCGCCTTTGATATCTTCTTTAACTTTTCTTTCCGCTCCGAAATACGGAAGGATTTTATTAGGCATCTGGCAGGCTTCTGCCTGAATTACCGAACGCGGGGCGACAGCCTGAATAAAGGCACTTAAAATTTTAATAATTCTGTGCGTTTCTTCAAGGTTTTCAGCGTTTGTGCCGTCCTCTTTAATCAAATACGGAATAGCGTCCATTCTGAAAATATCTACCCCCTGATTAGCCCAGAAGGCAATTGTTTCAAGGTTATAATATAAAACTTTCGGATTTTTCCAGTTAATGTCAAGCTGGAACGGGTAAAATGTATGATAGAAATAATAATCTTTTTTGTTTATTGTTACTTTTCTGTAATTATTTTCGGTTATTTCAGGGAAGATAATTCGTCTTTTTGAAGTTTTTCCGTTATCTTCTTTGTACTCCGCAACCCATCCGAGTTTCGGGTCTTTGTATCTTGTGTATTCAGGCATTTGTTCTCTTACGACAAAGTAATCTATTTTGGAAGTATCTCCCTTCAAAGCCGACTGGAACCATTCATGCTGATCTGAAAGGTGATTAAGAACTAAATCAGCCTTGATCTTAAATCCTTTTTGTCTGGCGGCTGATATGAATTTTTGAAATTCAAACATTCCGCCCAAATCCTGTCTTATACCTCTGGGGTTTCTGATATCAAAGCCCGCATCTTCCATAGGAGAGTCAACGAAAGGCAAAATGTATATTGTTGTTACACCCAATCCTTTCAAATAATCAAGCATGTGTATATCATCTTTGAATGTATTTGTCTTGTCGGGATTTTTTACGCCGAAATGGTTTGCGTAAAACATATAAATTACTTCATCTTTATACCAATCTGAGGGTCTGTTCAAATCTTCTTCTTTAAGAGCGGAAGAACGTTCTTCTTTTGCTTTCTTGGCAATTGAGAGAATATTTGAATAGATTATTTCAACATTTTCGGAGCCGTAAACTTTTGCAAGGGAAGCTTTAATTTCTTTTTCCAGTTTTATCGGGATTATCGCATTTTCTTCTGCCTGTACAGATTGTCTTATACCTAAATTTTCGATTACAGCATACGAAGCAGCAGCCGTAGTGTTAAATATAAGAACCGATGCCAGTAATCCTGCTATTAGCTTTCTCATAAGAAATGCCTCCCGTTATTTTTTATTTTTTTATTGTAGCATCAGAGTAATCTTACACAATTATCAAATCAGCTAATGTAACAAAACAATTATATTATAAAAGTTATATACTGGAAGCTAATTTTTTTATCTTTGTATTTTTGTTACAAAAAAGATTATGAATGCTTTGATGAATTTATGTAATTACTTATTATATATGTTGCTTCCTTTACCAACTGTTCACACGGACGGGCTTTGTAATATTGCTCGGTTCTTTTTGCAGGTATAGGTGAATCCTGCTGTATATCAAGCCCTAAAAGTTCACGGCATATTATTGATTTATTATTTTTTTTAAATTCTTCAGCAAGTTGTTGAATTCTTGCGTAGTGCTGTGCCTTAATTTTATCATCATCCGGTGATGTATAACCGTATTTTAATCCTGCAATCATAAACATTGCACTTACGGCTCCGCATACTTCACGCAGTCTGCCCATTCCGCCTCCGAAAGATGACGAGAGTTTTAATGCTGTTTCAAAATTAATACCTAAATCATCAGAGAATGCACAGAATACGGACTGTGCGCAGTTATAGCCTTCACAAAATAATTTTCCCGCTTTTCGGGAATATTCATTTTCTTTCATAACCATATTGTACTATAAAATTAACCTGTTCGGGAATGTGTTTTTATTTTACGTAAAATAGAATTTCTAATATGAACAATTTGTATAAAGCATTAATATTACTTTCAGTACTTTTAGCAATAGGTGTTGCATATTACATGTATAAAACCAACACTTATGTTACGGCAGAATTTAAAAATTTGCGTCCTTTTCACGACAGAGCACCGATTTACTACAATGGCTTTAAAATCGGAAGGGTTGTAAAAGTTCGCCCTAATAAAACATATACGACAACAATTGTAACTCTAGAACTGCATCCGCATGATTTGAAACTTCCGATTAACATTTCAGCAAGCTTAAAAAAAGAACGCAACAGATGGAACCGAAAATTTGATTATATAGATTTAGTGTATCCCAAATCTCCTTCTGTATTTTATCTGAAAGACGGCGACCGTATCTCCGGAAAAACAACCGTCGAACTTGAAAGTTACCTTGCAAATCAGGATCCCGAATCGCTTGAAGCTATGAAAGCTGATGCTGCCGAAACTATTAAAAATTTGAATGTAACAATTCAAACACTTGGTGATTTATTCGGGACATTGAACTCAATGGCAGGTGATGTTAAACCTAACGTAGTTAAAGCTTCAGCTGATTTAAGCAAGAGTACATCAAACTTTGTTAAAGTTTCTGAAAATGTAAGTGATGTTACGGGTAATATTGACGGGGCATTATCAGAACAAAGAATGGACTCTACAGCAAAAAATGTTCAGGTTGTTACGCGTAATGTTAAACTTATGACTAATGAATTCAATAAAACTATTCCGCAGATAGGGTGTACTATAAATGAGATGAATAGAATTTTATGCAATATTGATGAAATGACCGCAGGATTAAATTGCACCATGAAAAAGCCGTTTGGCGGACTAAGACTGATTTTCGGCAGTCCCGTCAGTAAGAAAAAATGTCAATGTAAATGACAAATTCTTCTTCTTTTTATCTGATTATTGCACATGTGGGTAATGTATTTTTTAGTATATTAATTTAGTATGTACATGTAATTAGAAATAGAGGAAAGTATGTTCAGAAGGGCAACTCTTAAAATTTTCTTATATTGCATGCTGCTCACAACAATTGTAAGTACAATTCTTTGTGCTATGGCAAATTTTAAGTTTTCACTGCCTGTATTCGGCTTTTCCTTACTTTGTAATTCTATTAATGTATTTCTTGTTGTTTATATTTATAAACATCTGTTTTTGGAAGAATACGAAGAAAGAGAAAATCGCTTGAAGCACCAGATAGAATGCAGTTCTGCACATCTGACTTCTATTATAAATAATTTACCCCTTATTGCACTTATAATTGATAAAAATTATAGGTTTGTAACCGGTAATACGGAAGCTTTAAAATTTTTCGATATTACGGGTGAAAAGCAGTTTGGGAAACTGTCTTTAGATGTATTTGAAAGGGATACCATGGAACTGATCAAAGAAGAAAACAACCTTATTATTCAAAACAAAAAAACTTTCGTATCTGACAAACAGGTAAAACTCAAAAACGGCAAACAACAGTGGTTCAGAATTCGAAAGGTTCCTATTTTAGACAAAAGAAAGGATGTCAAAGGTTTTATTGTTTTCGGCAGAAATATTGATGCGGAAAGAGATGCACAAAAGCAAAGAGAAACATATATTTCTACATTAAGCCATGATTTAAAAATACCTACGCTTGCCCAAATCAGAGCTCTTGAGTTAATCGTAAATGAAAAAATGGGAAAGATTAACGACGGTCAGCGGGAAATTCTTAATTTGACGCTTGATTCCTGCTACTGTATGTATGATATGCTTTCAACTATACTTGCGACATATAAATATGAAAATAACGATATGACTTTGAACTATGAAAAAATTCATATGCTTAAACTTCTTGATGAATGCTTTTCAAAATCATATAAAGATATGCGTCATAAAAATATTCGTATAAAAGTTCAGGCTAAAGATAAATTTGTTTCTCTTTATGCGGATAAAAATCAAATGAAAAAAGCTTTTGAAAACCTGATTAATTATTGTGTTTCAAATGCATACGAAGATACCGAAATTGTGTGTGAAATCGGAAAACATAATGATGAAAACAACGTATTTATATCACTCGGGTTTGAAAGTCCTTATGTTTCATCAGAAACAATACAGAATATGTTCAGAATGTATACTACGTCAGCCGAAAAAATGGACAAGGTCGGAAGCAGTTTGAGCTTATATCTTGCAAAACAGATTATTAACGCTCATAACGGCAAAATCAATGTGGAAAGTAAAAAATCTAACTACAATAATTACAGCATTGAAATACCTTGTATTAATGAATGTAAACTTTCTGCCATAGCTTGTTAAATGTATTATTATAAAATATTATGAAGA
>ERZ780168.2057-NODE-2057-length-18826-cov-4.269511_pt1 | contig 18826 bp, 7 predicted proteins | sample MGYA00510981_ERZ780168 | MGnify/ENA primary metagenome ERZ780168 (study PRJEB29588, sample SAMEA2158769) | human gut metagenome | biome: human gut; feature: human-associated habitat; material: faeces | place: Denmark | collected 2008/2010 ...
CATCGTTCAAATACTATTATATGTTATAACTAAGAAAAAAACAAGTGTTTTAAAAAGAAATTCAGAAAAGAATTTCTAATTTTAAAGTGAAGTAACAATATAAAATGTCACTTTGTCACTTATAAGATTATGAGCTAATAAATTTTGAACGGTTTTTTTGTCAAGTCCACCTGTTCCGCAACCAAGTAAAGGTATGGCTACTGAATTTATGTTTAAGTTTTCAGCTACCGCTACTATCTTTGGAATCAGATCTTTAATTTTTTTGATTTTTGCTTTGCTACCCGGAGTACGCATAGTAACTGCGTGTATTATTTTTTTACACTCAAGATTTGGAGCATCAGTCACAAAAACAGTTCCGGGTGAATAACCAAAAAAGGAGTGTGCCTTACATTTTGCTCTTGCAAGCCGTTCAACAGCACCGCAAGATGCAAATTGAATGCTCTCTGCAACTCCTCTATGTAATTCATTAACACATCTTTTACCTCCCATATAACCAAAACCGTTGGATGCATTTACAATAGCATCTACATCAAATTTTGTTATATCGCCTTGTGCGTAAACTATCATAATTCAGGTTCACTCCTTTTAGGCTCTGATTTCATAACTGTTTTATTCTGAACTTGCTTTGAAGATTTGTTTCTGCCGAGGATTTTATCCTTACCAAAGTAATGTGTTTTGGGCTTTGATTCTGTTTTTTGGTGAGCAAGCTCAATGTTCAAAATCTTTGTTAATTCAGACAGGCGTGCTGACTTTTCCTGCAATTCCGCTTCATATTCAAAAGGCTTTTCAAGCAGGGCAACACTTGTTTTGTAATCAAGGTCAAGCTTGTTAAGAGAATTCTGACTGTAATCAAGAACACTTTCGGTTTTGTACAGCAACCCCTCTATTTTACTGAGGTTATGCACAGCAGAAACACCGAGCTGAGCAGAATATGAATATTTACCCTTGATTGTAACTACAATGTCATCATACACATTTCCGTTGTTTATAACGCTTATATCGAATCCGCAAATGTTGCCAACGCTAACCTGCTTCTTTCTGTTGTCGGCTATTCTTACCTGAGCAACAGCAGTTGTAAGAGCTTTGGCAGCATTTTTTCGTTCCTCATCGTTCTTCAGGTTAAAAGTCTGAGAACCTAAAGTTAATTTGCAAATAAGTTTACCGTCCTTATCGACAAATGACTTAACATTATCGATATCGGATTTTATGTTGCCGATAGTACAAAGGAGTTGCTTGCGTTTTTCGGGATAAGCCGCAACAGTATCTTCAAGCTCATATTTTGTATTGTTGTAATCAGCTTTGAGAGAGTTAAGCTCCTTTACTCTGTTATCAAGCGTGAGCTTCTCACGGATACGGTCATCGCCGGTACAGAGAGCCTTAATTTCGCCATATGAAAGAGCCGCTTGGTCAACATCGGCACACTTGCGTGCAGGAGCTTTGTCAGTCATAACCTGACTTATAAATTTTTGCTTGGTTTCGAGGAGCTGATAGCTGTACGCATCAAAAGTGCCTTTGGTAACATATCTGTACAAATGCACTTTTTCGTTAATATTGCCCTGCCTGACCATTCTGCCACGCCTCTGCTCGAGGTCTGCCGGTCGCCACGGAACATCTAAATCGTGCAGAGCAATGATTCTGTCCTGCACATTTGTGCCTGTTCCCATTTTGCCCGTTGAACCGAGTAAAATTCTCACTTCACCGCTTCTGACCTTTGAAAACAATTCAGACTTTTGAGCTTCGGTTTTTGCATTGTGTATATATGCTATTTCAGTCGCAGGGATGCCCTTTGCAATGAGCTTGTCCCTTATGTCGTCATACACGCAAAACTTGCCTGTTTCCTCAAGAGAGTCAAGTTCCGCAACACTCTTGTTATCGTTTTGCTCTTTTGAGGAGTCATTGCCTGTGTTTTTTGACGGCACACCGAGGTCACAAAAAACAATTTGAGTAAGCTTGTCTTTTGCTGTGTCTGTATAAATGTCAAATACATTGTTTACACACACATTCAGCTTTGTATTTGGATCATCCTCAAAATCGGGACTAATAAGTCGGGGGTCAAGACCGAGCTTTCTGCCGTCACCGGTAATTTTGAGCATATTATCCTGTGACGGATCTACGGAGCCTGAATTAACCTCATCTGCTCTGTCGGATAATTCATCGACAAGCTCCTTTTGAAGCTCTGTAGGCTCTACATCAACAATGTGAAGCTCACAATCAGGCACTTTAAGTTTAAGAGTTTCAGCCGTCTTTACATCGGCTACCATCTTAAACATAGACATAAGCTCAGGCAGATTGGAATATTCCGCAATCCTTGTGCGTTCCTTAAACTTGTTTCCTGCCGGAGCTAACTCGTATTCTTTCTTTTGCACACCGAATGCAGAAATCCAATTATCAAAATTCTGCATATTGTTGTGACTTGCAAGAAAATCATAATTAAGGTATCTCATCATTGTGTGAAGCTCTGTAACGCTGTTTGACAACGGTGTACCTGTGGCAAATACAACACCCTTGCCGCCTGTCTTTTCGTCAAGATAACGGCATTTTGCAAACAGCTCTGTTGCCCTCTGAGAAGCTCTTGAAGATATACCCGAAACATTTTGCAGCTTTGTTGCACAGTACAGATTCTTAAATTCGTGAGCTTCGTCAACAAACAATTTGTCAATTCCAAGCTCCTCGAAATATACGGTATTGTCTTTCTTACTTGATTGAAGCTTCTCAAGCTGATTTTCGAGATTCTTTTTTGTACGCTCCATTTCCTTAACGGTAAATTTATTACCGTCCTGAGCTTTCATCTCAGCAAGACCGGCAACAATATCATCAATTTGAGATTGTAAAAAGGCTTCCTGCCTTTCAGGAGATAGGGGCAGCATCTTTAATTGCGTATGTCCGATAATAACGGCATCATAATTGCCAGTTGCAATTTTTGACATTAACATATTGCGGTTTGATGATTTAAAATCATCCTTTGTTGCAACCAATATGTTTGCGTTGGGATAGAGCTTCAAAAAGTCTGCTCCCACCTGTTCTGTCAGATGATTCGGTACAGCAAACAAGGATTTGTGACACAACCCAAGCCGTTTACATTCCATAGCAGTAGCTATCATTTCAAAGGTTTTTCCTGCACCTACCGAATGAGCAAACAGTGTGTTGCCTCCGTAAATAGCGTGAGCAATGGCATTTTTTTGATGTTCGTGAAGCTGAATGTTTGAATTCATTCCCGGAAAATTAAGGTGTGAACCGTCATACTCTCGTGCGTGGACGCAATTGAATGTGCGATTGTATGTGTCAACAATATCTCTGCGGCGGTTAGCATCTTTAAAAATCCAATTCTTAAATTCACGGCGAATGGCATTGGCTTTTTGCTGTACAACCTGAGTCGCTTCTACATCAAGCACTCTTACAGGCTTATTGTTTTTATCACGCTCAACAACACCGTATTCGTCAACCTTGTCTTTATACACTTTCGGTTCGGATAAATTGAGAACGGATTCAAATATCTGATATGCAGATAATCCGCTTGCACCGTAGGTCTTTACAGTAGTTACCGACAAATCCGCTCTCTTATTCGTGATATTCCATCTGCCGGAATACTCTGAATAGTCAAGCTCTATTCTGTCGGATTTAAAAAATCTTGACACATAATCCGATTTAAGGCTTTGCGGTGTTTCAAAAACCTCATACATAAATTGCTCATAGTATTTTTTATCAATCCAAGTAGCTCCGAGGTTAATATCAATATCGCCGGCTTTCAGAGGAGTAGGCAATACTTCCTTTAAGGCGACAACATTTGATTCATATATGCCGTTGACCGAAGCGTATGCTTTTGCCATGTCAAGCTTTGCATATATATCTCCCGACAAATATTCGGAAGCAGTTTGATATTCGTAGTCCTCATCGCCTGTATATGACGGTACGGCAAATATTTCACCTTTTTCTCTCAGCCCGATTTTCAAATCCTCGGGCGGCACATCCGTAATTTGGCTCATATACTCGAAGTCGATAACACCTTTTTCTGCAACGCAGACAGCAAGAGCTTCTTCAGCCGTATCAACATGACTTATTGTTGCTGTCGGCTTATTTACACGCTCTGTAAATATATCGGACTTCTTAACAAGTAAATTATTATCTTTGGCAAAATCGGCTTCGAGAGAAGCAACAAGCGGATATGCTCCGTCAGAGTTTAACAAGCTGTGATTGTAACTGCTGTGAAGCAAGCCGTACTTACTGTAGAAGCTGTCATAACAGTTGTTGAGCTTTTCCTGCAATTGAGCTATCTCTGAATCCTTGTTATCGTACTGCTGAACATCAAGCAATTCACGCAAAGTGTCACGAATATCAATAAAGGAATTGATGCGTTCGTGATTTAATTTTTTCCCAAGTGCTTTGTCTGCGGAAACATTAACTATTTTACCGCTCTTATCAGAGCCGTAAAAATATATTTCGCCGTTTCGGCGATAAAAGCTTTGTAAACGCAGTTTTAAAGGTTCGGCTGTTAAATGTTCGGAAACCGGAATCAGCTTTTCTGCAGAAGCGGAATATTCAAAATTGATATTCTTTACCGCCGAGGAAAGAAGCTCCGACAATGTTCTGCCGTCATTAAACGGCACGCACATCGTATCGTCTGTTCTGCCGAACATTTTATTGCCTTCAACAACTTCGCCGAGTATCATTTCGGGATGCTCAACAAAATAATTGTTGACGGTTAATCCGTTTTCAAGCTGTCCTGTATGTACCCAAGACGGTTCAATTTCTGACTTTTTTTCTCTTTTTTGGAGGAATATAATGTCAGCTGTAACCTCCGTTCCTGCCGATTTAAAGGCGTTATTCGGCAATCTCACAGCACCTACCAAATCCGCTCTTTCGGCCAAAGTCTTGCGGAAAGAGCTGTCCTTTTTGTCAAGTGTACCTTTGGAAGTTACAAAAGCAACAATGCCGCCGTCACGCACTTTATCAAGTGATTTCAAAAAGAAATAATCGTGAATTTTTAGATGTTCTGAGTTATATTTAGAATCATTAACGCTGAAATCGCCGAAAGGAATATTTCCGATTGCAACATCAAAACTGTTGTCATTGAAACGAGTATTCTCAAAGCCGTCAATCGTAATGTCAGCTTGCGGATACAGCTTTTGAGCTATTCTGCCTGACAGGCTGTCTTTTTCAACACCGTACAAATTCACCTTATCACGAAGCTCTTCGGGAAGTCTGCCGAAAAAGTTTCCTACGCCCATTGCAGGCTCAAGTATGTTGCCGTCCTCAAATCCTGCGTTACGAATGACCTCATATATACTGTCAACGATTGCTGTATCTGTGTAGAATGAATCAAGCACAGTTGACCGAGCTGCGGTATATTCTTCATCCGTAAGCAAACCCTTGAGTTCAGAATACTCATTTTTCCATTTATCATTATCAGACTCAAAAGCATTGGCAAGACCGCCCCAACCGCTGTAAAGGGACAACTGACCTTGTTCTTCAGGTGTAGCCGCTCTGTTTTCTGCTTCCGTTTGCTTTAAAATCTTAATGGCAGCAATGTTATTTTGAAACTTTGTTTTTGCTCCCGTGACAGCTTCTCTGTCCTCAATTACATAGTTTTTGGCTTTTTCATCATTTACGCTTGTTTCGGTCTGCTCGGAGCTTTCGACCATATCAAACAATGTAGGCAGTTCAGCTTTATTAACTACGGTAACTTCAGCTTTTTCTGCTCTTGACGGTGCGGCATTTTCAACCTCCACGGCAAGCTCGTCAACGCTCTGTAATTTTTCATCGCTCCTGACTTCTCTTTCTTTGCTTTCCGTTATCGGTAAATCTGCGGCTTTCTCATTTTCACCTTTATCAAGCTTTATATCGGCTTCGAGTATTTTTACAACACCTGAATACTGCGGATACTGCTTTAAGAAATCAATAACTCCACCGTCACCATCGCCAATAGCCTGCCTGAATGTATGAGTTGTTCCGTTTGGCATATTAACAATAAATTTTGTCTTTTCATAACCAAGATGAATATTGTCAAGTTCACCGTTACGGTAAGCTTCGGCTACCGCATTTTCACTGCCGTATTCTTCAATTTCAAGCTGTCTTTGCTCAACCCATTCGTCATCGGCATTTTTCATAAGTGTGTCAAATTCAGAAACCGAGTATGTTTTGCCATTCTCAAATACCGGACTTTCACTCCAATCACAAGTAATTGTCGGACGAATATTTCCCTGTTCAGGCTCGTTTACCGGGACGGCTTCACTCTCCGAATTAAATTGATTAACAATTTCTTCTGAGCTGACTTTCAGAGCACCGGCATAGTTCCTTACCTTGATGTCAAAATTGTTCTGATAAAAATTACGCTCGGCATCGGTTTCTGCGTCAGCCATAACCTGTTGAATAAATGGATCACTGTTCAGCTTATCTTCATCGACAAGCTCACCGTTGACTATCCCTGCGTCCTCAAGCTGCTGACGAATAACTGCGGGATCTACGTCGTCAAGCTCGTCGTGTTCCTCATAAAACGGTGCAAGCTCCTCATCGGAAAGGTACACAAGGTCATCGAACGATAAAGAGTGCAGACAGTTATCAATCATATCTTTAAGGTCGGCATATGTTTCTTCTTTGAATAATTTGTCATCAACATAAGTTTCAAGCCTATAGTCAACAAGATTTACAACAGCTTCAACAGTATGCTTGCTGTCTTCTGTTGTTGTGTATGCCACTCCGACTTTTTTTAAGTCTGAAAAATCCGCTTCCGAATCAAATTCATCCTGACAGTATGAATTGATAAGTTGTTTTGCATATATAATAGTTGAATCACGAACAATATTGTCAATTGTAGCGTGAGTATATACATCGAAATCAATTTGATTATTGTGTAACATGTTTTTTAATTCGTTATCAATTGCAATGCTTTGTTCAAGATTATGTATTCGTCCCTCTTTTTCAAACACTGATGTATCACGCTCAACAAAATAATTAAAATTGTTATAAAGACCATAAAGTTTGTTCACACTATCAGAATATGCCAAATACACTTCGGTGTTTTTATCTTCATTAAGATAAGTGTTGTTAAGTAAAATTGGTGAGTCAGTAACTATAAAATCAACTTTACCGTACAAACGATTGATACGCTTCATCTGCTCGTTAAGAATTGCAAATTGATGTTCATAATGTCCGTCAAGCATAATAAGATTGTTGTCATATACAAGCTCTTTGGCATATTCCTGTACATATTCCGTAACAAATCCTTGCTTTTTCAATTTTTCGGCTACTTCAAGACAAGATGTTGTTTTTCCTGCACCCGGTCCGGCAAAAGCATTGATAACTATTGTATGCTTGTCTGACACATTGCTCGTAATTTTTTTCTGTTCAGATATGAGTTTGTTAAACTCATTCGAGAGATCTACAAGTCCCTCATATTTGATATTCACAGTAAATCCTTGTGTTTTAAGAAGTTCAGTATTATCATTCAGTTTAAAATCAGGGAATCCGACTGTATCAACTGAAGAACCGTTAATGTTTCTTGTTGTAGAAACAAGGTCGAGAATATCTGCAACGGTTTTTGCGTTCTCACCTCTGACTTCATAAAAATCACCGACCTTTATAAGTTCTATTTTCCGTACTTCAGGTAATTTGATTTCGGGAACTACTGCAAGCTCAACGAGCTTGTGCTGAATATCTGCATTAAGACCTTCGGCAAACTCCGTACCGCTGTAAAACTTTTTAACAGCGGTTCTGAAACTTTCGCTGCCGATATCAATTAACCTTTGTTCGCCTGTTGTATCAAGAAAATCAAAGAATCCTGAAAAATCATCTCCGTATTCTTTGTTAGCTTCCGCTATCTGTTTGTAAGATACCTCGGTAATTACAAACTGACCGCCGGAGTATGCGTCAGGATTATAGTACATATATGTAATACTTTCGGCTTCGGACTCTTGAAAATAAAGGGTTTTCTCAAGAGTGTTAAAATCGGGTAAAGCAGGGGTATATGTACCGTCAGAAATCATACCTTCCACTTCACTTCGTGTAACACCTTTGACCTTAGATACAAGATTTATAAGAGAATCATAATCACTGCGACTGTATGCACCTATGAAAGTTTGCATTTCCGTAAGCGAAAAAGTATAATCAAGCAAATTGATTGTGTCGTAATCTATACCCATATCAACCATATCTCTTATAAGTTCTGACTGGGCATATGAATACCCATGATTTTCAATGAGCTTATAGGCAAGATTTGTGTTGATGAACGACTGCTTAATTTCGTTGAAATCAGCAGTATTCGCAAGAATCAATTCAGAATCCGAAAGGCCTGAGTATGTCTTGACAAAATTCATAGATAACATATTTAACTGTTCAGGCTTAAAGTCAGAAGTATCTTCAAACATCGTACTGAATGTGTCAATCAGCTCCGGATGGTTGTTGAGCAGTTCAACCGTAGAATTCAAAGACTCCAACTGATGTGCTTTATAGTGCAGTACCGAAAGAGCATTAAAAAGATTTTCCGTGTTATCTTCTTTGGAAACTGTCACGCTGTTTTTAACCGTTGCAGACGGTTCGTTTTTTTCGACTGCTTTATCATTGTACAAAAGCTCTCTTTGCTCACGAATTTCGTGAGCAATTGCGTTGATGGCATCTTTGTATATATTGTCAACCGTAATAGTTGTATTTTTACCGAATATTCTGCCCGAAAACGGAATATCCTGCTCTGACAGTCTTTGAGCAACCTTGTAAGCGAAATCAGTATTATATTTGCGATACATCTTATCACCAATATCATTGTATTTGGTTGTTCCGATGATATTGTTTGTTACATATTTCCTGTTGTTGGAATCGACTATTGAATCATAACTGATATTTAACTTTTCAAGATTCGGAACAGTAGCTCTGCCAACCGCAACATATGATTTGTTCTTGTTAATATAGCCACAGTAATTAAGTCCTGCGTTTTCGAGAGCATCGGTTATGCTCTCAAACTGGCTTTCAGAAGCTATAATAACCTTTTTATACTGATTCGGAGTGTTGCTGTTCCATATCTCATTTCCATATAATTTAATCATTTCATTCACCTCTTAAAGCAAAAGGAACCGTTACACTAAATGCAACAGTCCCTAAATAATATTCATAATTCCTGTTCTTTCGATTTAGTGTTGTTACGCTGTTCGTTATGTGTATGTGCAATTTTGTCCGCATTCTGTTTTATCTGACTGCGAGAAATCAGGGACTTTTTCGGTTGCTTCGGTTGTTTCTCGGCATTATGTTCCTTATTTGGAGTTTTTGCCGCTTTGTCATACTCCTCTTGCTTATTGCCGTTGTTGATAATACCGTCAATGCTGTCATAATCGTCCTCAATCGACATTTCGGCATTTTTTAGGTAGTTTTCTTCGAATACAGCTTTTGCGGCAGATGAAACGATTACATCAGCCTGCTTTTTTAAAGCCTGTGGGTTACTTGTAAACTCATCAACAATGTTCTGACAGCTCTTGCTGATAATATTGTCAGCTTCCTTATCGGGCATAGTTTTAACCGATTCAAACTTATCTGACCACTCATTAAGAGCCTTGAGCTTGTTTATCAGCTTAGCTTTCTTGTTGGTGAGCTTGTCGATTTGTTTTCGCAGTTTGAGTTTTTCGGACATATAATGAGTTTGACCGTATGCTTTTAGTGCAACATCAAGTTTGCTCTGGGTATTATCAAATTTTTCAGAGGTTGTCCTCATTGCCATCGTCCTGTATTCCTGCATACCTTTGACAAAGTTTTCTTTCCTGCCGTCAGGGAATTTCATATTATCAAGAAATTTATTGATTTTTTTGCAGTTATCAGCACGGCTTTGCTGCTTCAAAATCTTCTGCTCATTCGATTTGATGTTCAGCTTATGAGAATGGATTTTCTCATTGATATTTACTATTTTCTGTCGCCTTTCAGCCGACAGAACAGACAATGCTTTATACACAGGCATTGGTACAACATTTCTCATTGATTCAACCGTTGAAACAAATTCAGCACTGCGAACCTTTTTTATGTTGAGTTTTTCGATTTTTGCATTGAGCTTATCGTTTTTTAGATTAAGCTCATCAATTTTGAGATTGCACCTGTCATACAGCTTTGCAAAAATCGGTATTGAAAATTCTTTGCTTTTCGTTTGGTCGAGCAATTCAGGTTCGGATTTTGTCTGTTCGGGTTGGAGATTGTCATTATTGACTTCTTCATCTCGCTGTTTTCTTTTATCGGTATTTAGATTATTATCAAAATCATTTGTAATATCAGGCATTTTACTTCCTCCTTCGTTTATTTTTTATGGAAACAGCAATTACTAAAATTGCCAAAATTGCGGTTATAACAATTACTGCAATAATAAAATCAAAACTTCTGTTATTGTTGTTTTCGGTTTTTGTTGCCGTATCAGATGCAGTTGTATCCTTTACTCTTTCAGCAGTCACAATAAGTCTGTGACTGTTTACACCGTATGGATAACAAGTTATAAGACTTAATAGGTCTTTTTCTTCGTCAACTGACAGTAACGATATGTTGTCGGGCTTAACAATGTTTTTTGCTGTTACAGCATAGGTAAGCGTTTCATCAAGGACGGACACCTTGATTTCATCACCGATTTCAAGCTCGTTGAGATTGTCAAAAAACACCTGCGTAGGATAACCCGTGTGAGCTGAAAGCACCGAATGATTTCCTATACCGCCAATCGGAAACGCTGTATTTGGCAGATGAGCAACACCTTTTTCAAGCACTTTATCCGTATCCCCGTGGTAAATAGGCAGTTTTACATTGATTTTTGAAATATCAATGTAGCCTATAAGACCGTCACCAAAATTGAGAATATCGTCATATCCGTCAATCACGCTGTCTGTATCGTAAGAAAATCCATTGATAAGTTCTGATAAATTGTTGTTATATTCAGCAGCAGCCGACAAGTACTGTGACCTGTCGGCTGCTGAAATGCTGTCAAGAGATGCGGCATAATTGTTAATTGTGCATGCGGCGAAAAAACTATTGACAGCATTTGATACAGAAGGGTACAGCACAAAGCAGAGTGATGCAGTCATAAAAATTATTCCTATTATCAAGGTGCATTTGCTTCTGCATTTTTTCAATGTGCTGTACTCCTTTCTGTTTAATGTGAAATTACTTGTTTGTAGCTTTTACTCTTCTGCGAATGAGCAATGTTGCAATACCGCCGAGTGCAAAAGCTGTGCCGAGAATGTAGAACATAACTGTTCCTGCACCACCGGTCTGTGGTACAACAACCTTTGTATCCTTTACATCAACGCTTGCTGTGCCGTCTGTTGGGCAGTTTGTGATGTATGAACCGTCAACAAATGTTGTGCTATAAGTTACATCAATTGTCACAGGAATAACTTTGCCGTAAATGTTGTAGCCTGTAGGAGCTTTTGTTTCGACAATATAATATTTACCGCTTGCAAGTTTGATTTCTTCTTTACTTGTGTTGTAGTAAGTAACCTTGCCGGTCTTGTCGGATACACCGCTTGCAATGGCATTTGTAAGAGCAGTTGCGTCCTCTTCTGTCTTGAAAAGGCTGAATTCTGCACCTTCGAGAGCCTTTCCGTCTGTATCTGTCTTGTTTGTTGTTACTGCAAAGGTATAAACATAAACTGTATTACCGTTTACTTCTGATTCAACACCGTTCTTGTTAGAATAAACGAGCTTTGTTTCTGAGTTTGGGTTGCCTGTCTTTCCTGCTACAGCGTACTTATTGAGCTTTGCTGAATAAGTTACAGATGTATAAGTAACACCTGCTGCATAAAAATCATTTTTCTGAAGATAAGCGTTTGTGAGAGCTACATTAAATGTTGTAGCTTTACCATCAACTTCTGATGTTACATTGAGAGCATAATCAGTTGAAGTAAGGTCAGCAACCTTACCGCCCTGTGCGTTGAGAAGTGCAACCTTTACGCTGTCCTTGTCGAGAGTAAGACCGGCTGACATTTCATCATATACGGTATATGATTTAAGTTTCATTTCTGATGAACCGGCAGTTGATGACTTAATCTCGAAGTTTACTGTGTCGCCGAGAGAAACATCTGTAAAGTTTGTATTGTCCTTAGTGCTGTTTGTGATAGTCTTACCTGTAACTACATCACCGTCATTTACCTTTGTAGCAAGGTCGATAGCATTAATGCTGTAAACCCAACCGTTGTTGTAGTACGGAAGAGATACAACAGAGTTTGTAACGCTTTTAACACCGGCAGGATAGTTAGTAGCCTTAATGTAGTACAAGCCCTGAGCAAGGCTTGAAAAAGTCTTTTTTACAGATGTTGCCGAAGTAGTAAATGTGCCAACTGTTGAAGCAGTTGACGGGATTGAAGAAAGACCGTCAAGAGCTGAGAGAACATTCGATGTCTTTCCGCTTAAAATCTCATCAGAGATTGACGGAATGAGCGAATCATAGCCTGTCTTATACGGATTTTCGGTTGTTTTGAGTTCTGCAACCTTATACACCGTGAATGTATAGCCGGGCTTAGAACAATTGAGCGTGAATGAAACCTTCTTTGTTTCATCAAGAGCGTTGTTGTTTGTTGCGGCACTTGCAAATGGGATTGCAGTAAATACCATCATAACGGCAAGTACCATAGCTGTCATAATTCGTGTGATTTTCTTTTTCATTTGTGATTTTCCTTTCGTGATTTTTTATATTTCTTGCTACCGTGTTTATGGTAGTCATAGATGAAAATTATAGCCATTGCTCCGAGTGCCACGGCAACGAAGTAAAACGGAGCAATACCACCGCCACCTGTTTGAGATAACACAGATTTGTTATCGGCAACGGTTAATGATATATTAAGTGTGTTTTCATTGTCGGCTGAAATTGTAAATTCAACCTTTTTACCGTATGGCATATAGCCTGACGGAGTTACAGACTCAACAAAATAGTAATCTCCTACCGGCAGTTTACGGATTAACAGAGTGCCGTTTGTTGCCATACAGTCAGTTGCAGATTCAGATTCAGAGAGGTACATATATCTACCTGTGCCGTTTTGAATGCATCTGACGGGTGTGTCATCTGACTTGTAGAGCTGCCAACCTGATCCGCCAAGAGCTTTTGTGCCGTCTGTTTTTGTGAGCTTAACCGAGCCTGTTTTTACAGTATTTTTGATACTTGCAAAGGTTACGGTATCAGTATCAAGCGTGACGGTTACACTTCGTGGCTTATTGTACTTATACGGTAAAGAATAAGTGCCGTCATCGTTCAGAACACCGAGTTCTGACACCTTATATTTGAGCAATTCGTCATCGCTGTTATAAATCGGCAAGTCTGAAATTTCAGGACTTAAACCTTCAAGGTTTGTGCTTACTTTTTCGTTAAACCCTGTATCAGCACAGCTTATTTCAAAATACAAACCGTCCACAACATCATCTTCAGATGTTTTTTCTACCTGTAACGAACCTGTTTTTACGGTGTTGGCACAATCATATGTATAGTTGTATTCATCGGTATCATAGATTGTAAATTCAACTGCATCTTTCAGTTCATAACGGCTCGGAAACTTGTATGTTCCGTCTGACTGTTTAATGCCGATTTCGGTCAGTCTGTAGGTGATTTGAAAGCCGTTTAGGTCAACTACATATGGCAGAATACCATCAATTTTGTTACCGTTTATGTCATAAAATTGCATATTATCTGTACTTGCTTTACCATTTTCATCAGTAGTCAAAACGATACTTGTAATCCCGTTTCCGTCTGCATCATAAGCCATAGGAGTAGGGATAAGGTCATCATCGAACTCTCGTTCGTCATCAAAAGATTCGAGCTTAAAGCTCAAGCCCTCGATAACTCCGTCCTCGGAAGTCTTATTGATATTAATACTTCCTGTTGCAGGAGCGTTGTACACGGAATAATTAAGAGTAGATGTTGTTCCGTATTTGTTGGCAGTCTTAAACTCTGATTCAGCCTTTTCAAGGTAATTGTCAGGGAAATAATAACTGCCTCCGCCGAGAAAACCTTTTTCAACAACCTTATATTTTATAGGAATACAAATTGCTGAGTTTGGAACGGTCAGACAGCTTTTGAGTTTTTCGCCGTACCTGCTGTAATAATTAGCTGTTCCGGTAGAATCTGTAACAATATCACCATAATATTTGCCGTTTTCGTCCTGTACCCCAAACCAAACTCCAGACACTTTACCGTTGTATGAGGTCTTTTTAACAGTTAAATCTGTTTCAGAAACTGTATTCTGAAAATTAAATGTAACCGTTTTGCTTTCGTCAAGCGTTAAAGACTTACCATTAGCATTTGATTTTGCTTCTGATGATTTGCCATAGTAGTATCTTGAATAAGCATTCTCACAATTGCTGAATACAGCATTTGAAACACCTTCAAAATATGAACCTTTATAATTGATTGCATTTTCTTTCTTTATCGTCCAAGTGTAACCGCCATAGCTGTGAGATCCTAAAGTAGTCTTAAAACCAAGCTCCTTGACTGTATAGGTTATCTTGTTGCCTTTATCGTCATATACCCTCAAACCTTTAACAGTCGCTTCGCCGTTTTTATCGGTTGAAACTGCGTTGTACTCGTTGCCGAGGCTATCTGATATTGCAAACCAAAGATTTGAAACTATACCGTCTGTTGATGACTTCTTGATTTTGAGGTCAGCTTTTATGGCATCTTCATAAATCGTCTGAATAACGGCTGTTTCAACGGTTGAGTTTTCCTCATTTGCAATGACAGGATAAACAGTATCGTCAAGCTCATAGCCTGTCGGTGCGGTTATTTCTTTGATGTAATATGTTTTGCCGACATCTACCGATTTTGCAAAAGTTCCCTTGCCATCAGCACTTGTTGTGAGCTTGTCATACAAGCTTGCACAAGCTGAATCAGAGTACAAGCCATATACTGCTCCGCCGACACCTATACCTGACTGATTAAGCTTGTTAATGCCCACATATGCCTTTGCCGGCATTTCATCAATCGGTACTTTGATAGGGGTATTTGTGTCCTGAGCAAGACCGGCAATTTCTTCATTTATTACTCTGTAAAACACAACATCACTTAGCGAGTATCCGTCAGGAGCTTTTTCTTCTCTTATAACAACTGTACCGATAGGTACTGTAATTAAGTTGTTGTTGTAATAAAATTCATCAGAGTTATATCCATCTGCAAGATAGTTTTTATTAAGCTCAGCATATCCATCTTCGTCAGTCTGAATATACCAAGTCCTTTTAAGGTTTTTGCTGTCAAGTGCAGGAGCGGTTTCATCTGCTTTGACATCATAGTCCTTATCAATTTCCTGTGCGTAGTATTCAATGCTGAAAACCGCACCGCCAAGACCTTGACTTGTTGTTTCGCCTGTAATTGCATTCTTTTTTTGTAACACAATACCGACAGGGTCATCTACAGACTCATCAGTACAGCTAAAGCGATAAATTTTTGTACCGTCTGCGGCTTTTTTGCCTGAATTCACAAATGTATATACAGTTTCGTCAAGCTCATAGCCTTTTGGTGCTTTGGTTTCTTTTGCATAGTAAGAAGCTGATGCGTCAACATATTTACTGTAACTGCCGTAACCGCTTGCATTTGTTGTAATACTGCCGATTTTTTTGGTACAAGCTTTGTCTGTGTATATGCCATACTCAGCTCCCGACAAGCTGTAACAACCGTTGCCAGCTGTAAGCTCTTTGTTTGATGATGATTTGTGAAGTTGCAGCTTGACAACATCCGGAAATGTCAACTTAACATATCCGTCTTTAACTGTATAATTAGAACCCTGAGCAAAAGTCTGATATGATGCATAGTCATTACTTGTAATTAAATACAAACTGTTTTTGTTCTTGATTCCATGTTCCTTCAAAAAAGAATTTTTCATTGTCACATTAACTGTCGTACCAAGATTTTTAGAACAGGTAAATGTTATCTTTTTACCGCTTACGCTGACCTTAACATTTGAATTGCTGACGATTACATCGGATGCTTTAGTTACTGAAGCGGTACCGTTCTTATCAGTCAAAGTGATTGAATACTGTCCGTTTGATTGATTATATGACATTTGATACGACTTCGCAGAACTGAGCGATGATGCAGTATATGACGGATTTCTCACGGATTTTTTGCACCAAGAAACCATATTGTTGTATGCCGTTGTGACATTCGCAAGCGAAGTTTCTGCCGAACTCGTAGCCGTCATTGTATTTGCAGGTGTAAGTAACGGCTTACCGGTAACCGCTTCAAAAGTTGATGCGTTACGCTTGCCTGCAACAATCTCAAAAATCAAGAGCTGCGTTGCATAGTAGTAATGAACCTTCTCTTCCTTTGCAGCTTCAAATCCGCCAAAGCCCCAAGCAAGTATCAGATTAACTGCATTTTGCTGTGCAGTAGTTAGCTGTTTCCAAGCTGCTGATTGAGATGTACTTTTTACAGTAGCAGAACTTGTTAATTCAGATGCTTTATCCGGTTCAATACAGTACGCTCTTTGTGTGTAGTCTAAAAAATTCAAGGTTTTTCCGGATGGAGCAAAAAAGTGCACCTTGAAATTTTCCCAACCTTCATAATGCTGACTGTGCTTTTTTCCGTTTGCGTCTGTATAAGTATATTCAGCTGTTTTCTTGTATATAAAACCTTTGCCGTCTGCTCCACGATTGCCTTTAACCGAGGCAGCACTTACGGAAAACGAACCAACAGACAATGAGCCGATAATTACAGTCAAGCATAAGAAAACCGACAATATTTTTTTAATTAACTTCATTCAAATTTTTCTCTCCTTTCATCTAAATATTGAAAAAGAAAAACTACTGTATTCTTTTATGGGTGATGCACGAATCATATTTACCTCCGTAAATTTATATTATTAACCACCTTAGTGGGGATTGTAGGGATGCATCGGACAAATTAATGCCCGATGCAAAAGAAGAATAACAATGAAAACTTAAAAAGTCTTGCTGTCAAGTGAACAGTGAGAGTCATAAAACAGAAAGTTGTAATCAACTTAAAATGTTAAGGTCATATATGTAGTTAAGGTCAACATTTGTTGATATACCGTTAATTCTACCGTTATCTGAATACTGCCACACATCACAAGTGATTGACGGCTTTATATACCATTCTGCGTTCCAAATGGAAATGCCGTTATTTTTTAAGGTTTTGCGATTGAGCAGATAGTCATAAACGCTTGCTGAGGAATACACACCCGATTTAAAGCCGTTGCTTTTGAGTTTGTTACAGAAATTGACTGCCATTTTTGTATAATTGCTGTTGCTTGTACTCATTGCAGGCTGATATTCCATATCGTAGTAAACAGGAAGTTCAAACTTTTTACCCTTGATACAACTAAGGCAAGCATCTGCTTCTGCTGTTGCCGTTGACGGTGACATTGCATAGCTGAACCAATATGCTCCGACTTTAAGACCGGCATTTTTTGCGTTTTTATAGTTTGTTTCAAACATATTGTCTTTCTGACTTTTTTCTTTACCGTATCCGGCTCTTATAATCACATAGTCATAACCGGCTGATTTTACCTTGCCAAAGTCAATTGAACCTTGCCAAGTTGATACATCAATACACTTTGCAGCACTTCCCGAAACAGTTAATTTACATTTTGCTGTTTTGCCGTTGTAGGTTTTATATGTAATAGTCACCGTACCTTGTGATTTAGCAAACACCTTGCCGTTTGAATTGACGGTAGCAATCTTGCTGTTACTGCTTGTCCAATCAGAACGATAGCTATACGCATTACTGTTGAGAGTAGCCGTCAATGTTTTGCTCTGCCCAACCTTTAGAGTAGCCGAAGTGTAATTCAGACTAACACTTGATGGAGCAGATTTGACTGTTACCTTACAAGTAGCTTCTTTTCCATTGTTGAGCTTACATCTTATCGTAGTAGTGCCGGCTGTTTTTGCAGTAACAAGACCGCCTGCCTTTTGGACGGGAGCAATTGCGGTGTTATTCGAGTAATAAAGTCTGTAGTAGGCTGCTGTATTGTTCGGAATACTGCTGTTCAAGTCATATTTTTCACCAACACCTAAAGTAATACTTGTTTTATTAAGTGTGATACTGTCAGCAAGTTTTTTGACTGTTACGGTACAGCTTGCAGTCTTGCCGTTATATGTTTTGGCTGTAATCTTTGACGTGCCGACACCGACAGCAGTTATTTTGCCGTTATTGTCAATACCTGCAACCTTACTGTTGTCAGTTGTAAACGACACCTGTGACAGCGTTCCGTTTTCAACCGTAGTTTTTAATGTGTAGGTTTCAGTTGTGCCAAGTGTGATACTTGACTTGTCAAGTTTTACACTTTTAGGTATAGTAGTAGGCTTTGGAACAGTTGTAGGTTCTGTAACTGCTTCCGTTGTAGGCTCTGTTGTTGATTCTGCTGTTGTCGGTTGTTCTTCTGTTGGCCCTTTAATCAGACCTACGATAATCTTCTGTACAAGTGTTGAATCAACAACGGTAATCACACCGTCTTTATTAAGGTCATACAACTTAATTTGTTTTTCATCAAATGTTGTCATACCTACAACATTCTTCTGAATAAGCGTTGCATCTTCGACTGAAAACTTTTTGTCTGTGCTTACTGCTCCTGCACTAAAGGCACAAAGGCTCACAAGAGTAGTTGCAGTAAGTAAGCCCGAAATAATCTTATTTTTCAGTTTCATAACTTCCTCCTTAAAGGGTTATATATATTCCGCAAAATTTGCGGTTTGTCACCCTAAAAATCAAAAAAATTTTTAAAAATAAAAACCTTCTCATATATATTCCGTAAAAATCGGGTTTTCGCACCCCCTAAATTGAAAAAAATTTTAAAATTTTTAAAATTTTGTCGATTTTTTTAAAAAGCAAATATTTTTCGCATAAAACAAAAAGTGCGTAGCTGAAGCTACGCACGAAAAA
>ERZ780168.2062-NODE-2062-length-18757-cov-8.113999_pt1 | contig 18757 bp, 16 predicted proteins | sample MGYA00510981_ERZ780168 | MGnify/ENA primary metagenome ERZ780168 (study PRJEB29588, sample SAMEA2158769) | human gut metagenome | biome: human gut; feature: human-associated habitat; material: faeces | place: Denmark | collected 2008/2010 ...
GTGATTTTCGGCTTCAGCCATGGCTGGGAACCATTGCAATTACTGCGTTTCTTGCATTTTGCTCGTGGCTGGGGAAATAATATAGGAGGGGATTAACTTGCATCAACAAATCGCATTTGCCGAAATTGAGCGCTGGCGGAAACAGTTGGACCGGCTGGCGCTGGATATCTGGGAGAACCCCGAAGGGCCGTACCGCGAGTATCATGCCTGCGAATGGACGGCGCAGCTGCTGCGCGATGCTGGATTTGACGTTGAGGTCGGCGTTGGCGGCATCAAAACAGCTATTCGCGCCACTTGTGGATCGGGCAAGCCGGTTTTCGGATTGCTGGGTGAATACGATGCATTGCCCGGTATGAGCCAGAAAGTCTGCACTCACAAAGAGCCCGTCGTCGACGGCGGTTGGGGCCATGCCTGCGGACATAATCTTTTGGGCGTTGCCCATGCCGGTGCCGCCATCGGTCTGAAAAAGGCTATGGAGGAGGGAAAGCTACCCGGCACAGTCATCTACTTTGGCTGCCCGGCAGAAGAGGTGCTGACTGGCAAAGCCCTTATGGCCCGCGCCCATGTGTTCGACGGCATTGACTTCTGCGCAGCGTTCCACCCCAACCCGATGAACCAAGTGTTACTGGGCACGGCAACTGGTCTCAACTCCTTTAAGCTGCACTTCAAGGGGCGCACCGCCCACGCCGGCTGTGATCCGCACAACGGCCGTAGCGCCCTTGATGCCGTTGAGCTAACCAATGTCGGCATCAACTATTTACGCGAGCATGTGCCGACGTCGGTGCGTATACACTATGTCATCACTGAGGGCGGCGTTGCCCCCAACATCGTCCCCGACAAGGCATGTGCCTGGTACTTTGTCCGTGCGCTGACCCGCGAGGTGATCGACGACGTGTATGGACGAGTGCTGGATATCGCTCGAGGTGCGGCACTGATGACGGGTACCACGCTTGAGGTGGAGTTCCTCGGCGGTTGCTACCCCACCCTCAACAACCAAGTACTCGGTCAAGTCATGTATGATTCCTTGTGCGAGACACCGCACGATTTGTGGACGCAGGAGGAACTGAATTTCGCCGCTGCCCTCAACGGCGATAAAAAGCTGGACGAACCCATACACACAGGCGTCGTTCAAAGCAGAGACAACTGTTACGGCTCCACTGACGTCGGCGACGTACAGCACATTGCGCCGGGCATTGCCTTTGATGGCGCCTGCTGGAACATGGGCGCACCGGGTCACCACTGGCAGGTAACGGCCTGTGCAGGTCATTCCATAGGCCTCAAGGGTATGATCTATGCCGCCAAAGCAATGGCTCTCTTCGGGCTCAAGGTGATGAGTGATCCCGAACTGCTGGCGCAGGCAAAAAAAGAGTTCGATGAAAAAACGGAGGGCAAGCCCTATGTCTGCCCCATCCCCGATGAGGTTCCCGTCCCTGATCAGGATTGAACCACACCGAAAATGCTCTGCCTTCACCTACCGCAACATCTACAGGCAAACCGCTGTTCTGCACAGAATTTCTATCTCGCCTGCACAAACAGGGGGACACTTTTCGAAGTATTCGAAAAGTGTCCCCCTGTTACTATATTGTAGCGGCCGAGCCTCGTTGCCGTAAAATAGACGGCGCTGCGTGTCGGAGAGCGCCGAGGAATTTGTCGCAGAATGAGTGAGCATAAGGAGTGGCCATGGGCCACTCCTTTCAAAATTCAAGCTACTTCGCCCTCCAGTACAATCTGCACCATGCGGTCATCAATTATGGCCCTGCGATTCTGGTACGCATAGATCAGTGCCTGCGTACAGGCACGGTTAATGAGGCGTGGAACACCAGAGGAAAACTCAAAGACCCGCTGGAGCGCATCCTCAGAGAAAATGGGATTCGGATGCCCCGCGTAGGCCAGTTGTTTTTCAATGTATGCCTTGGCTTGAGCGAAGTCATACGGCATCATGAAGCACTGGATGTCAATGCGGTGCCGGATAGCCCGGTAGTGTCAGGCCATTTACTCTCCCATTCTAACAGCTTCGGCTTTGAGATGGAAAAAGACGCGGTTGGCTGCCGCGCCTTCAACCGTAATTGTTATTGTAGGAGCGCATTGAGATTGAGTCGGACTGTGCTCACTGCGTATTCCACGCTATGTGTTGAGTATAGTTTTGTTGTACGAAACATCGCTTGTAACAATGCGCTTGCTGCGCATTTCGCTCTGTACGCCAAAAGTGGTTTCACTGTACGAAACCGACACCGTGACAATAGACATTGCTGTTTTGCTGCATGAAACTAAAACATAAGAAATCGTAAAAAAGTAATGCAAAATGTAGAAAAAGCTTAATATATATATTGTTTATTGACAGTATACCGCTTTAAATTTTATAATTATGATAATTTCAGTAGATAATTAGGGGTTCTGTATGGTGAAACAGAGAGATAATAAATATCGAATTCAGGCTGTGGAAAGAGCTCTCACGATTCTTCAGTGCTTCCATGCCGAACGCCTTGAGATGTCTATGATGGAAATGGCGGGAATCCTGGAACTCAACAAGAGCACAACTTTTCGAATGGTTTCTACGCTTTGCGATATGGGGTTTCTGGAAAAGCTTGCAAACGGGAAATATGCCCTTGGCACAGAAATCATACGCCTTGGACACCTCGTCTCGGAAGATATGACGCTCCTGCGGGCGGCACAGCCGATTATGGATGAACTTTTCCATCACTGCGGAGAAACTGTTGCAATCTGCCGCTATTCAAACGGACAGATGATCTGCATCGGAAGAGTGGAGAGCCAGAAGCCTCTCAAATGTGTCTGCACGGTGGGAGCGGATGTCCCCGTTCTTCTGGGCGGGACAGGTCGCTCGGCGGCGGCATTTTTGAGTGACAGCGAGTTGAGCCGCTGCATTGAAACCCAGAAACGGATTGGAAATCCTGTTTGCGGAAAGGAAGAACTTCGTGCAGTAGTGAAGCGAACTCGGAGTAATGGCTACTATATCAGCCACAGTGAGCTGGACGATGCCATTAACGCACTGGGACTTCCCATTTTCGGAAAAAATGGAGTAGTTTTAGGAAGTTTGAGTATTGTTGCTCCGTCAAGTCGGATGAGCGATGAAGTGATATGGGAACTGCTTCCGGAGGCGCGCCGGTCCGCACAGCGCATTTCAGAGCGGATGGGGTATGACGGAAACATGCTGAACAGTAAAGGAGAATGAAGATGAAACAGGCAGATATGATTGTTCATACGCATCACATGTACACGATGGAAGGCGATGGAGTCGGATATCATCTTGATGATTCCGTTGCCATCGTAAACGGGAAGATCGCAAAGATTGCACCGCGGGATGAGATCGAGCGTGAATTCACAGCTGTGGAAACGCTCGATGCGACGGCGCATCTGGTGCTGCCTGGGTTGATCGATGGGCATATGCACTCCACAAATTGCGCGATGCGAGGAATCGCACAGGATGTTGGCAACTGGATGATGCATGGTGCAGGACCGTTTCAAACGAACGCAACGTCGGCAACAAGACGGGCGGGAAGCAAGCTTGCAATTGCCGAAGCGGTAATGAATGGCACAACAACGATCGGCGAAGAAGGCTTTGCATTGGATAGCCCTTGCGAGTTTATTCAAAAGGTCGGCGTGCGAGGAAATGTCGGTGTTCGTATTCGCAGTGCACTCAATCGGGTGTATGCCCCCGGCGAGTTGTATGAGTATGACGAGAAGTATACGGAAGAAACCTTTTCTGCGGCAAAGGATGTATTCAATCAATGGCACGGGGCGGACAACGGTAGGATCCGGGTCATGTTTGCGCCGCAGGGGGCAGACTTTGTTTCGGAAGAAGTACTGCACGAGGCACTGGATCTGGCGCACAGGCACAACACCCTGATGTATCTGCATCTTTCGCAGGGATCGCGCGAAACGAAACAGATGATGATGCGGTATGGCTCTCGAACGATCCCCTGGATGATCGAGCGAAATTTGATCGACGATCACGTAGTCGGCATTCATTTGACAGATGCGCTGCCGGAAGAAGTACAGCAGATGGTCGGGCACGGCGGGCGAATGGTGCTCTGCTCTGCGGCGATTGGGCTCATTGACGGAATTCAGCCGCCGGCAAAGCTTTTCCAGGATGCCGGTGGAATGGTTGGACTTGGCACCGATCAGGCAAACGGCAACAATGAGCACAGCATCTTCAATGAAATGCGCATGACGGCGCTTTTCAATAAGCTTAAATATGAGGATCCGGAGGTCATGCCTTGCTGGAAGGTGCTTCGTATGGCAACGATTGAGGGAGCAAGAGCGATCGGGATCGACGATGCTGTCGGCTCGCTCGAAGCCGGGAAGGATGCGGATCTGATTTTGTTGAAGCTGGATACGCCCGCTATGCGGCCGATCTATACAAAGCCCATGAGAAATCTTGTGCCGAACGCTGTTTATGCAGCCTGCGGCAGAGACGTAGATACTGTGATTTCCGGCGGGCGAGTGATCGTAAAGGATCGTAAGCCGCAGACATTCGATCTTGAAGAAATTCTTGCTGAGGTGCAGGAAGAGGCGGATCGCCTGGCGGGAAAAGCGGAAAAGCAGTTTTGGGAGATCCGGGGTGCCAACGCCCTGTACATGGAGGAGAATAAGCTGTAAGGGAGGTCAAGAATTTGGGCAATGAGAAGATGACTTTTGCAGCCGCAGGAGATATTTTTATCAATCGCCGGCTGCCGGAGCGGGCTTATGCAGGATTTGAAAAGCTCAGCGCGCTGATCGGATCGGCAGAGGTGCGCTTTGCAAATCTGGAAACGACCATCCACAACCGGGAGGGATATCCGTTTCCGTTCAGCGGTGGAACGTGGGCAATGAGCGCGCCAGAGGTTCTTGAAGATGTAAAAAAGTACGGATTCAATATCTACAATGCGGCAAATAACCATGCCATGGATTATAGCCACAATGGACTGCTTGCCACGATGCGGTATCTGCATCAGTACGGAATTCGTTTTGCCGGCATCGGAGAAAATCTGGCGGATGCCAGTGCACCGGTCTATATGGACTGTGAAAACGGGCGCGTGGCTTTGATCGCTGCAACCTCATCGTTCCACGAGGCGTGGAGAGCCGGAAACCAGCGCGGAGATATGCAGGGACGACCGGGAGTCAATCCGCTGCGCTTCCAGACCAAGCTGCATGTAACGGCAGAAGAGCTTACGGCGCTGCGAAAGATTGCGGAGGAAACACAGATCGACGCGCAGCAGCTGCTTGATATCAAAGAGGGATTTGCTGTTGAAACGCCCGGTGCGTTTCGTTTCGGCGGACACGAGTTCGTTGAGTCCGAGGCGCCTGGCAAGGAGACGATTCCGCATCCGGCGGATCTCAAGCGGATCACCGCTTCGATTCAGGAGGCAAAGTCGCAGGCGGACTGTGTGATGGTCAGCATCCATTCTCACGAACTCGGCGGGCTACGAAAGGATGTGCCGGCAGAATTTCTCGTGACCTTCGCCCGCGCTTGCATTGATGCGGGAGCGAATGTCGTTCTGGGACATGGGCCGCACGTTTTACGCGGTATTGAACGCTACCATGGCGGAGCAATTTTCTACAGTCTGGGCAACTTCCTTTTTGAAAACGATACGACGACGCATCAACCGGCGGACTTTTATGAAAAGTACGGACTGCCGCACGATGCACAGGTTGGAGCGGGCATGGATTGCCGCAGCAAGAATGGAACAGTTGGCCTCGGTGTCAACCCGAATGTCTGGCACTCGGTGGTGGCTTGCTGGAGCATGGAGAATGGGGAGATCGGACCGATCAAGCTGCATCCGATTACGCTGCATCAGGAGCTTCCGCGCTATCGAAGGGGTCTGCCTGCTTTAACGGAAGATGAAACAGTACTGCACGAACTGGCAGAACTATGCAAGCCGTTTGGAACAGAACTCAGTATTCGGGATGGCATTGGATATGTGTAAGAAAGGCGATATGATGTGGGATTTACTGATTAAAAACGCCGATTATGTTTCTGAACATCAGATCGAGCACGGCAATATTTATGTAAAGGACGGAAAAATCGCTGCAATCAGCGCAGAGCTATTGGCCGGCGATGCGAAAGAGACGATCGATGCGACGGGAAGACTTGTTTTTCCGGGATTCATTGATACGCATTGCCATTCGCGTGACGGATCGAAAGGCGCATGGTATAAAGAAGACTTTGCGCATTCCTCCCGTGCCGCTGCTGTGGGAGGCATCACCACGATTCTGGAAATGCCAAACTGCAATCCGGCAATTTACAATGTGGAAAATCTGCACGATCTGATCAAAACGATTACGCCGAAAGCGTATGTGGATTTTGGCGTATGGGGACTGTGCCTTGGAAAGCTCAATAATGATTCCTTGCAAGCGCTTGCGGATGCGGGAGTTGTTGCTTTCAAGTTCTTCTGGGGCTACGCGATCGATGCGAAGAACTACCAGCTTATTTACAACTATGAAGAGGGCATGAAGGATGTTATCCCGCCGATGGGCAACGGAGAGGTCTATCAGATGTTCCGCGCCGTGGCAAAAACGGGAAAGCTGGTCGGAATCCATGCCGAGGACTTCAGCATCATCAAAGAACTGACGAACGAGGTTCGCGCTACGGGAGCTGACGATTACGAAGCAATGATTGCTTCCCGCCCGCCGCTGAGCGAGACGGTGGTGATCGACACGGCCATTCAGATTGCAGAAGCTACGGGCGCGCATCTGCACATTCTGCATCTTGCCACCGGCGAAGGCGTCCCCTATATCCGGCGCGCACAGCAGGAGGGTTATCCGATCACGGCAGAGACATGCCCGCACTATCTGACTTTGACGGCAGAGGATTACGCCCGCGTCGGTACGGCAATGAAAGGATATCCGCCGGTACGCCGCAAGAAAGATCAGGATGAGCTCTGGGCGGCACTGCGTGAAGGAGTGATCGCTTATGTTTGCTCCGATCATGCACCGCATTCTCCGGAGGAGAAGGCCAAGGATCTTTGGTCGGCACCAGCAGGAATGGTGAATATCGAGACGATGGTGCCGCTGATGATCGATGCGGTCAATGCGGGTAAGCTTACATGGCAGGAACTTGTCAGAGTACTTTCAGCAGAACCGGCAAAGATGTATGGTCTCTATCCGCACAAGGGTGCAATCCAGGTCGGTGCGGACGCAGATATTGTTCTTGTCGATCCCGAAAAAAAGTGGACCGTGGATCAGGAAAAGCTGCAGTCGAGAACAAAACTGTCGGCCTACCACGGAATGACACTCAAGGGAAAAATCGAACGCACTATTTTACGCGGACATACTGTGATGAACGACGGAGAGATCTGCGGCGGCGCAGAGGGACGGTTTGTTCGCCCGGATAAAGAAACGGAAAGAATATGACACTTTCGAAGGAAACGAGAGATGATCTGCAAAGCTTGATTACCCGATTTTCAGAGGTGGGAAAGCTGCCGCAAGGCGGTGTGACGCGACTTGCCTATACGCCGCTTGAGGATGAGATGCACCGGATCTTCCGCGAGGAAGGAAAAGCACACGGCTTTAACGTGTGGGAAGACTCTATTGGGAACAGCTTTGTCGGCAATATCTCGGATGAGAAAGAGCCACATACTTTACTTGGCTCTCATTTGGATTCCGTGATCGAAGGCGGCCCATACGATGGAGTTGTCGGTGTGGCGGGCGGCTTTGCGGCTATGCTGGAACTGAAACGTCAAGGAAAGAAAATCCCCCTTGTGGTGGCGGCTTTCCGATGCGAGGAATCCAGCAACTTCCAGCATTGTACCGTGGGAAGCGGCCTGATGACACATGCGCTTGACCTGCAAGGATTGCAGAATGTGGTCAGCCTTGAGGGGGAAAAGCTTTCCGATTGTCTGGCAAGACACGGCTATCGGGGAGAAGTTCCGGTTCCGGAAGGTATTACCCGCTATATCGAGCTGCATATTGAGCAGGGCAGAGTTTTGCAGGAAAATGATACACAGATCGGTATTGTAACAGCAATCGCTGCACCGCATCGTTATCGGCTGAGATTACAGGGATTTTCAGAGCACTCAGGTGCAACGCCGATGAATCTGCGTCTGGATGCGCTGTGTGCGGCATCGGAAGTGATCCTCGCGGTGGAGCAGATCGGAAGAGAAGAGTCCGTCAATGCATCCGTTGCAACAGTTGGCTGCATTGATAATCATCCCAATATCATCAATTCGGTTCCCGGCATGACCGATCTTCGCATTGATATGCGAGGGATTCATACCGGAAGCCTGTTAAGCATGGACAAGGCACTCAAGGAACGGGTAGATGAGATTTGCCGCCGGCGCGGAATATCCTACCAGCTTGATTGTATCGACACGATGGAGCCGTGCCACATGGATGGAACGCTTGTTGAACAGCTCTGCCGTGCCGCACACGCAGAAGAATTGAGCTTTCGCAAAATGCCCAGCGGTGCGGGACATGATGCGCTCTCCTTTGCGCACCTGTATCCCACAGCAATGGTTTTTATCCCCTGCAAAGACGGGATTAGCCACAACATTGCTGAGTACACCAGCCCCGAACAGATCGAAGCAGGTGTTCGGGTTCTAGTACGATTCCTGCTACAGGGAGAAGGAGGAGATAAACAGGCACTTGACCAGTAAATAAGAAAACACAAGATAACAACAAAAATTTTTTAGGAGGAAAACAATGGAAGCTAACTATGGTATTCTATCAATTATCCCCGCAGTTATTGTTATCGGCCTTTCGTTGTACACGAAAAAAACAATCATGTCGCTTATGATCGGCACCTTCATTGGTGTAACGATCCTTAGCGGATGGAATCCTCTTGTTGCAGTCGTCGCCTTTTTTAGGGATTTTATGTATCCCAACCTGACCAGTGTCGGCAACCTTAAAACGATCCTCATCATTATCATTTTGCAGGGCTTTGTAAAAATGCTCAAACTGACCGGTGCAGGCGTGGCCATCGCCCGCTGGGCAAGAGCGCATGTTAAGAGCAAGCGCAGTGCAGAAGTTACCACTTGCGCAGCAGGCTTTGCTTTCATTTATACCGAGCCTAACTTTGTTCTCGGTGCTGTTATGCGTCCCATCACCGAGGCGTTCAATGTGGCTCGCGTGAAGCTCGCTTACATCACCGACTCCCTTGGCTGCAACATGGCTTCGTGCTCCCCTGTGTGCTCTTACGGCCCGTATTACGTCGGCCTGATCGCTGCGGAACTTGCGACAATTGGCATTACGACGGATGCTTGGTCCTATTACTGGAAGTACATTCCCAACAACCTCTATGCGATCCTTGCAATCGTTGTTGCTTATTATGTCGCGGCTTCTGGCAAGGATATCGGTCCGATGTATCTTGCTGAAAAGCGCGCCAGCGAGACTGGTCGTCTCCTTGGTCCGACGGATGAGCCCATTGTTAAGGATGATCCCGGTGAGACGTTCAGTGAAGATGATCATCTCCCCGTGCGCAACTTTGTGATTCCGATGGTCACGATGCTTGTTGCTCTGATGTCCAGCATTTTCTATACGGGCAACATCGTTGAAAACGGTTCGAAGGTCTTCACCTCCTGCGATGTTACGACGAGCATTATCATCGGCTTCACCGCGGCAAGCTTTGCGGCCCTTCTGGTCGGTACGGTACAGAAGAGATTCTCCTTTATGGAAGGCTTCCAGCAGTGGACGGCAGCCTTTGCAAACGGCATGGAAGCGGTTGTGATCATTGCTCTGGCATGGTGCCTTTCCACGGTTTCCGGCAACCTCGGTCTCAAGTTCTTTGTTGCGCATGTTATTGAATCTGCCGGCGTTTCTCCCGCTCTGATCCCGGCGCTCGTCTATATCGGCGGCTGCGCGATCTCCTTTGCCACCGGCAGCTCCTGGGGTACCACCGCGCTGATGATGCCCATTGCAATCCCTGTTTGCTACAGCTACGGCATCGATCTCGAGATCGCTATTGCAGCCTGCATCGGCGGCGGCCTCTTCGGTGACCACTGCTCCCCGGTTTCGGATACTACGATCAAGGCGTCCATGGCTGCTGGCTGCGACCACATCCAGCACGTGAGAACTCAGTTGCCCTACGCTCTGACGTCCGGTCTTTCGGCATTTGTCGCTTATGTCGTTGCGGGTCTGGTCAACAACACTCTTGTCGGCGTTGTGACGGCTATTGTGATCGCGATTGCTGCAATCAATGTCCAGAACAAGCTGGCTGCGAAGAAGTACGCAGATTATGATTTCTCTGGGGAAGCGATCAATCCCAATCTGGTCGCAAAGTAAGTAAATAGGAGCCACTACCAACTTTTATTGCTTTAGTTGCGCTGGGCAATGAATGCTTGGCGCAACTAAAGCTATTTTTGATAGGCCAATTGTAGAAGGGAGAACGCGAATGAAAAAGGTGGATATGCTCGTCCTGACGCATCATATGTATACGATGGCAGGTGAAAGTGTTGGCTACTGCGAAGATTTCGCTGTGGCGATCGATAAGGGAAAGATCCTCGCTGTTGCACCGCGAGCTGATATTGAAGGTGAGTATACGGCTGAGGAAGTCATTGATGCATCCAATTATCTGGTGCTGCCCGGTTTGATCGATGCACATATGCATACAAGCATGTGCGCGATGCGCGGCGTTGCACAGGATGTAGGCAACTGGATGATGCACGGCGCGGGTCCGTTCAGCACAAACTGCACAGATAAGGAGCGTGCAGCGGGATGCATGCTTGGCGTGACGGAGGCTGTGCTCAACGGTACTACGACGATCGGTGAAGACGGAAACAATATTCCGGAGTTGTTCTCGTATATCGAAAAGCTGGGCGTTCGCGGCAACATCAGTGTCCGCGTGCGTGAGGCGCTGCCGCTGATCTATGCGCCCGGAGAACTGTACCGCTACGACAAGAATTTTGGCGAGCAGACGCTTGGCAGCGCGATGGATGCATTCCACCGCTGGAATGGCGCAGCAAATGGTCGTATCCGTGTGATGTACGGTCCGCAGGGGGCGGACTTTGTCAGCGAGGAGATGCTTGACCGCGTCAAAAAGCTGGCAGTAGAAAACAACACGAAGGTCTACATGCACCTTTCGCAGGGGTCGAGAGAGACCAAGCAGATGGAAATGCGCTATGGGATGAGATCGATTCCGTGGCTGCTGAAGAAAAACTATCTGGATCGCTATGTGATCGGAATCCATCTTACCGATGCGACCGACGAAGAGACGAGCGCAGTGGCAAAGGCCGGCGCGGGTATGGTGCTTTGCCCGGGATCGATCGGCATTATTGACGGAATCGTTCCTCCTTCGAAGGTGTTCCAGGATGCAGGCGGTATGGTTGGCCTCGGCAGCGATCAGGCTCCCGGCAACAACTGCCACAACATCTTCAACGAGATGAAGCTTGCAGCGCTGTTCAACAAGATCAAGTATGAAGATCCGGAAGTTATGCCTTGCTGGAAGTCGCTGCGCATGGCAACGATCGAGGGAGCAAGGGCGGTCGGAATTGACGATGTGGTTGGCTCTCTCGAAGCTGGAAAGGATGCGGATCTGATCCTTGTTGATCTGCGTTCTCCGGCCATGATGCCGATCTATACCTCGCCGATGCGCAACATGATCCCCAATCTTGTCTATTCAGCAACGGGCAGCAGCGAAGTTCACACCGTGATCGCGGGAGGCCGTGTGATTGTGCGCGACCACAAGCTGCTCGGCATTGACTGGGAAAAGATTGCCGATGACGCACAGGCAGCGGCAGACTGCATGGCGGCTGATGCGGAAGAAGAGTTCTGGAAGATCAATGGCGTCAATGCTCGCTATATGACGGCGGGACTGCTGTAAGTAAATGGACGAAATGGCGAAGGAGGCATAAACATTAGACTGATAGTATTTTTAAATATCGCAGTCATATCGTTCATCAACCTTGCGCTGACAGAATCCAGAAGAAGAAATATGGTAGGGCTGCGCGTCATATGGTACAATTATGCCGTTGCAGTGATAATCTCGGTAGTGGCACTGCTGAGAACGGGAATACCGGCTGGAAGTTTTCATATTCCAGCCGTTTTCCTGCCATATTCTGCTTGGGGAAGCGATGGAATTTTTACCTTTTCCTGCCTGATCGGCATTGTAACAGGCGGAGTATATCTTGTTACTTTTATAGCAGTTCAGAAGGTGATCGCGGTTTGCGGACCGAGTATGGCAATATTGACATCAAAACTTGGCGTGATATTCGCTGCACTGGCAATGGCTGCAATCTGGAATGAGAGGCTTTCAGGCGTCCGGCTTTTCGGCATTCTGTTTGCTTGCGCGGGACTGCTTTTTTTTAATGATACCGGACTTCATCTGCGCAGAGAACTGCCATGGCTGCTGCTGCTTAGCGGGGTACAGGAGATTGTTAAAAAGGTTTTTTCCGGCTACGGCAGCATGGAGTATCAGTACCTGTATTATTTGTCTGCATTTGTTACGTGCCTTTTGCTGAATACTGTTTTTCTGTTCGCGGAAAAGGAAAAATTACATTTTCAATCGTCGGAAATGCTGCTCGGAGGACTGATTGGCGCGGCAAATTTGACCTCGACATATTTTGTGGTTCTTGCCCTTTCTGCATTACCGGCAAGCACCGTTTTTCCAGTGCAAAGCGGAGGCGCAATTCTGCTGACAACTCTTGTGGGTACACTGCACTACGGAGAGACAATGTCGAAAAGAAAGCTGCTTGGCCTGATACTGACAATATTAAGCATTATTCTGATGAATCTGTAAGGGATGTGAAACGATGTGAAAGCCAACGCGAGAGTAGATGCGTCTTCAATCAAGTATATCTTGCTGCTGGCGTGGCCTGCGATCTTAGAGCAGATCCTGCTCACAATGGCGACGTATGTGGACACTGCAATGATCGGAGCGTTGGGCTATCGCGCAACGGCAGCTGTTGCGGTGAATTCCTCTACAACATGGTTGGTGCTTGGGTTTTTAACGGCACTTGGTGTTGGGTATTCTGTGCAGGTGGCTCATAGCCTTGGCGCAAAAAAAGAAGAGAATGCACGGGCAATCTCACACGAGGCGTTTACGGGTTCGCTTTGCTTCGGCGTGATCCTGATGCTGCTGTTTATGCTGCTGTCATATTATATTCCGCTGTGGCTTGGAGCTGATGAAGAGATCCTTGCGGATGCGAGAAGGTATCTCTTTTTTTATGCGGCCGGAATCCCGTTTCAGACATTGTTGACTGTTTTTTCTGCTGTTTTGCGCTGTGCGGGAGATACCAGAACGCCGATGTTTGTCAATGTAGGATCAAATTTTGCAAATGTGGTACTCAATTTTTTGCTGATCTTCGAAACGCGCAGGCTTGTGATCTTTGGAAAGACATGTACTGTTTACGGCGCAGGATGGGGCGTTGCAGGAGCGGCAATTGCAACGGCGCTCTCTTACATGATTGCAGCGGTTGTCCTGCTTACAATTATGTTCCTTAGGGCATCGCCGGTGCAGCTCAGACGGGTTCCCTGCCGTTTGAGCCGTGCGGTCACATCGCGCACCATCCGCCTTGGACTGCCAGTTGCGCTCGAACGTGTTGCAACCAGCTCCGGACAGCTTGTGATGACAGGCCTTGTGACCTCGCTCGGTAATATTGCCCTTTCCGCCAATCATGTAGCCGTGACAGCGGAGGCAATCAGTTATCTGCCTGCCAACGGCATTGCCTTTGCCGGTACGACGGTCATTGGACAGGAAGTGGGAGGCGGAGAAGCGGAGCGGGCAAAACACGATACAAAGACATTTGCTGCGTTGGGGCTTCTTGCCGGCCTGCTGGGAGGCGTGCTGCTATATACGCAAGCACTTTCGCTTTCCGGTATTTTTTCGCCGGATGAAGAGGTCATTCAGCTTGCAGGGGCGCTTTTGCGAATCGTTGCGGTAGCTGAGCCGATGTTCAGCCTGACGATCGTGCTCTCCGGCGTATTGCGGGGAGCTGGAAAGACCGGCGCGGCATTTTGGGCGGTTGCCATCGGCATGTGGTGCGTGAGAATTCCGACTGCAATGATCTTTTTGCACGGGCTTCACTGGGGGCTGCATGGCGTCTGGTTTGCAATGGTCGCCGACCTCATCACGCGGGGCGTGCTCAGCATCTGGTGGGTGAAAAGAATCAGATGGGAAAGAGCCTGCGATGACAGCGCGCTCTGAACAAGGCAGCTTCTGCTGAAGAAGGGCGAAGCTTGGCACGGATGATGTGAATACGTAATGCAAAGAAAAGAGGCGGAAGTGAAAATGAGAATACTTATTATCAATCCCAACAGTGATCAAGCGACTGAAACGATCCTAAGAGAAACAGCGGAAAAATTTGTTCAGAAGCGATTTGAATTTGATGTGGTTTCTATGACGACATCACCCAAGTTGGTCGTCTCTTACGAAGATCAGTATGCTTCGGCCGCGGAACTGGCGCAGACCATTCGCTCCAGCCTTGACAAATATGACGCATTTGTTCTTGCCTGCCATGCAGATCCGAATTACGATCTTGCAAAAGAGGTTGCCTGCGGCAAACCGGTTTTTGGCATTGCAGAGTCGTCTATGCATATGGCGGCGATGAGAAACGGCGGATTCGCTGTCATTACGCCAAGCGCGGGAATTATTCCCAAAAAGTTCGCTTTGGCGCGCAAGTACCATGTTGAAGAGCAGCTCAAAGCGGTTGTTGTCAGCAAGGGAAATGATAAACAATCTCTGTTGGAAGCGGCAGAGGAGGCACTGAAGTATCCGAATGTCAGCGCGATCGTCCTCGGATGCGCCAACTATGCAGGATCAGACGCCTACATTGAAAAGAAACTCAATCTACCTGTCTATGATGGAGTGATTTGGGCGTTGATTTTAGCGGAAGGCGCAGTGAGGAATAAGTTGTACCAATTGGAGAATAAAGAATGAGTATAATGTGCGATTGGCTTCACAAATACGGAAGCTATGGGAAGAACGAGGATAACTCCATCACAAGAACCGGCGGAACGCCTGCCTATTATGAAGTCGTAAATGCGCTTCGTTCTGAGATGGACAAGTTGGGGATGCAGACAGATGTGGACGCAGTTGGCAATTTGCATGGGTACCTTTCCGGCAGCGATAAGAATGCAAAGTCTATTGTGATCGGCTCGCACTTGGACACGGTGATCTGCGGCGGCGTATTTGACGGGATGATGGGAGTGATCGGGGGACTTGAAGTGGTGCGGCGGCTTCGAGAGAGCAAGACCGTACTGCGGCACCCGATCGAAGTGTTTGGATTTGATCTGGAGGAGTCAAGCCCCCTTGGCGGAACATTCGGGAGCCGCTGCATGACGGGAACAGTCGATACCGGGGCGCCAAATTTCGAGCAGAATATTCGGAAGTTTGGCTGGACGGTACATGGCGTGGAATCCGCAAAGCGTGATGTAAGCAAGTTCGGCTGCTATTTGGAGTATCATATTGAGCAGGGAGACTATCTCGACCATCACCAGACCGACATTGGCGCGGTGAGCGGTATTGTTGGCATTGTGCGTTATACCGTTCGTGCAACCGGTTTAAGCAATCATGCCGGTACAACAATGATGAGAAACAGGCGGGATGCCCTTGTTGCTATGAGTAAACTGATCGTAGCGGCAGAGAAGAAGGCGCGGGAATTGTCGGATACGCTTGTTTTTACGGTGGGAAAGATTTCTGTGCTGCCGGGTGCGGAAAATGTCATTCCCGGAGAATGTGAGGCAACATTCGAATTCCGCCATATGGATAAGAAGATTACAGATCAATTCTTTGAGGCGATTCAAACGATTGCCGCAGGAATTCCGGAATGCACATTTTCGTTTGTGAACACTTGCGCAAAGTATTCCACACCCTGCGATCCGAAACTGATTCAGACGATTGTCGGGGTTCTGGAAGAAATGGACGTGACTTATACGACGATGCCAAGCGGCGCGGGTCACGATGCGAATGCCCTGGCACATGTAGGGATCCCCATTGGCATGATATTTGTTCCCAGTGTAGCGGGCATTAGCCATCATGGAAAAGAGTGGACAGATGATCGCCATGTTGATATGGGCGTTGAAGCACTGTATCGTACTGTGCTGAAAGTGGACGAGATGAATTTTTGAGGAGGAGAAAGAACAGTGTTGGATTTATTGATTAAGAATGGTCTTGCTTATGTAGACGGAGACTTTAGAAAGTGCGATATTGCGGTAAAAGACGGAAAGATCGCAGCGGTTGCTGAGTGCGGACTCTTCGGAGACGGGGATGCGATGAGAAGCATTGAAGCGGAGGGAAAATATGTGACCCCCGGCGGCATTGATACGCATATCCATATCAGAGATCCGGGTCATGCGGATCGTGAAACCTTTTACACCGGAACGCTGTCTGCTGCTCAGGGCGGATGCACGACGATTCTTGAGCATCCGATCTCCACTCCACCTCAGTACAATAAGGAAATCCTTGATAATAGAAAAAGGATTGTCGCAGATAACTGCGTTGTGGACTATGCATTTTACGGTGCTGCCGGCGGACAGTATCCCGAAGAAATCGTTCCGCTGTCGAAGGAAGGGATCGTTGCATACAAATCGTTCCTGCATCAGGCTCCGGCCGGACGCGAAGGAGAGTTTGTCGGTCTGACGCTTGCGAACGATGCCGAGATCATGACAGGTATGCGTGAAATCGCAAAGACGGGATTGATGATGGCATCTCACGCAGAGAACAACGATATGATCGTCCATAATATTGAGGAGTTCCGTGCCAAAGGATGGACGAAGCCCATCGATCATTGCAAGTCTCGCCCCGCCATTACAGAGTATTCAACGGTTTCCAAGCTTATTCTGATGGCTAAGGCGACTGGCTGCAAGCTGGAACTGGCACATATGTCTACGCCGGAGTCCTGTGAGCTTGCAAAACAGGCAAAGAGCGAGGGACAGAGTGTGTTCGTTGAAACATGCCCGCATTATCTCCTGCTTGACGAGAGTTATCTTGAGAAGTTCGGCTCTTTTGCTCGCTGCAATCCTCCTCTGCGGGCAAAGGAAGCGGTTGAAAGAATGTGGGACTATATCAATGATGGAACCATTGATTTTATTGGTTCGGATCATGCCCCTTTTACGCTGGAAGAGAAGATGCAGGGACAGGACGATATCTTTAAGGCATTTTGCGGCTTCCCGGGCGTAGATACAAGACTTCCGCTGATGTTGGATGCTGCCGCAAATGGCAAGACGACGCTGAAGCGAGTCATTGAACTGCTTTGTACCAACCCTGCAAAGTGCTTTAACATCTATCCCCAGAAGGGAATTCTGGCTGCGGGTGCGGATGCAGATATCGTAATCTTCGATATGAATGATACCATGACCATTGACCGCACGAAGAGCTACAGCATGGCACGTGAAATTGCCCGTGTCTATGATGGGCGCGAGTTGAAATGTAAGCTGAACTATACGATTGTTCGCGGACGTGTTTTGATGGAAGACGGTGTTGTTGATACCGAGGCGAAGGGTTATGGCGAACTGGTAAAGCCAGCAGAAAAAGTCTGAAATAAGCTTGAGCGCAGATGGCGCTAACGTAAAAAAGACTGGCATGACGGCGGGTTATTGAGATAGCGAACTCGCCATCAGTGCAAGAGCAAAGAGAAATTCCCACCCAATGGAACAAAGTCGGGGCGACTGTTTCATCGGGTAGGAGTAACGTCGGCGTAAAGCGGCGAAAGCTCTGTCTGAATATCCTTGTACTCCTGCTCCAACCGCTCACGCTCTCTGCGCCATGCGGTGATGGGCAGTTTGCCATCCTTGAAATATGGTTTCAATTTGCGCTCCGCCATGTAGAACGTCCGCAGCGTATCGTCATGCTCCGACTTGTATTTCTGGCTGGATTTTTCAAAACGGATACATCCCAGCTTACAAGGACGATAGCGTATCCGCAGATGAGCTGCTGACCATTGCCCAGCGCAACCGCAGCATTGTTTCCCTCTACCGCACGGAGCAGGACGAGGACGGCGAAGAAACCGGCGAGGATGTGACGCGCGACGATAGCTGGAACTACGCCGAAATCCTATGGAACGGAATACAGGCAAAGGCGGTCACGGCAGCGTTTGAGCAGCTTTCCTACAAAGAGCAATGGTATCTGGAAAAGCGGAACGCCATCTGCATGACCTGCGGGCGCGTCAGCCCCTTGTCCACGCAGTCCACCTTTGAAGATTTAGCGGTGGATTTTGAAGGAACGACAGCCAGCGGTGCGGAGCGATTCTATCGGCGCACACTGGATAAGCTGCGGCTGAAGCTGCTGGAAAGCGGTGTGATCCATACCGTGACGCTGAAACAGACCGAGCGCCGCAAAAGGAACAAAAAATAGCCGCCGCTGTCTACCTGTATCAGGCGGACAGCGACGGCGAATGGGGCGAAATTCGGTTCGATTTTGAAAACGGCACAGCGGAGGTCGTAAAGCTGGCGGATTGGGATACGATGAAGTCCAACGTTTTCGCAAAAACGGCGCTCCGGTTTGTTCAGAGCTTACCGGAAGCAAGACTGCTGAAAGATGCCGTTGTGCCGTTTGAGATGGGGATTTCGGAAAAACCAGCTCTTCCGACGAGCACGGCAAAAGCAACGAAGATCAATCCCGCACACACAATTTCTCTGCGGCAGACGGAGTGTCGGAAAACAGGTGAAACGATTACCGCCGCTGTCTACGAATATTTGGTGGACAACGACGGCGAATGGGGCGAGCTGCGGTTTGACTTTGAGAACGGCACAGCCGAGATAGTAAAACTGGCAGATTGGGACACAGTGAAATCTAACGTCTTTGCAAAAATGGCGATCCGGTACATACAGGGATTACCGGAAGCGAGACTGCTGAAATCTGTGGTCGTGCCGTTTTGGAAAGGCAGGGCAT
>ERZ780168.2081-NODE-2081-length-18626-cov-5.753164_pt1 | contig 18626 bp, 14 predicted proteins | sample MGYA00510981_ERZ780168 | MGnify/ENA primary metagenome ERZ780168 (study PRJEB29588, sample SAMEA2158769) | human gut metagenome | biome: human gut; feature: human-associated habitat; material: faeces | place: Denmark | collected 2008/2010 ...
CCCCCGCCATATCCGTCAGTTTCTGTTCATGGGCGGCAATGTTGTCCAGGCCCAGCCCGGAGACGTAGCGGATGGCGGCCGCCAGACCCACTGCCCCGCCAATGTTGGGCGTTCCCGCTTCATATTTGAAAGGGATGTCGTTGTAAACGGTTTTTTCAAAGGTGACTTCCTTGATCATTTCCCCACCGCCCATCCACGGCGGCAGTTTCTCCAGCAGCTCCCTTTTTCCCCACAGCGCGCCGATGCCGGTGGGCGCGTACAGCTTGTGGCCGGAAAAGGCGTACAGGTCGCAGCCCAGTTCCTGAACGTCCACATTCATGTGGGAAACAGCCTGGGCTCCGTCAATCAGCACGATGGTTTCCTGCCTGTTCTCCTTGGCGAGCGCGGCCATTTCCCTCACGGGATTAACCGTTCCCAGCGTATTGGAAACGTGTCCCACGGCTACGATGCGGGTGCGTGGGGAAAGCATGTTCCGGTAAGCTTCCATGTCCAGAGTCTGGCCCGGCGTCAGGGGAACCGCTTTCAAGACGGCGCCCGTGCGTTCGCACAGCATTTGCCAGGGAACGATATTGGAATGGTGTTCGGAAGCGGTTACGATGACTTCGTCTCCCGGTTTGACCATGCCGGACGCGGCGATGGTATCCGCCGCCAGGTTGATGCCCATCGTGCAGCCGGAAGTGAACAGGACTTCCGCCGTTTCCGGCGCGTTGATGAACCGCGCCACCGTTTCCCGCGATTCTTCATGCGCTTCCGTCGCGAGCTGGCTCAGGTAGTGGGAGCCGCGGTGCACATTGGCGTTTTCCGTATCGTAGTAATGGCGGATGGCGTCCAGCACGGCCAGGGGTTTTTGCGTAGTGGCCGCATTATCCAGGTAAATGAGAGGCTTGCCGTGCACGCTGGTTTCCAGAATGGGGAACTGCGGGCGAATGGTTGCTGTGTCAAGCATGGCTATGGTACTAGTGAGGGTTCTTTGCGCAATTCATCCCAGCCTCCTTCCAGAATGAAAATGGGCGCGCGGATGCCGTATTCCGGCTTTTTCAGTTCATTGGCCACGGCCGCGCTGGAGGTGCAGTCCCTGCTGCAAAAGATGACGATGCAGAATCCCCTGTCCTCTGCCGTCATCAGGGCTTCCATGGCATTCGCCAGGAGTTCCTGGTAATTGGCATCCGCCGGACGGATGGGGTAAACGGGGGCCCGGGTGACGGTATGGCGTTCAAAGTCGTCCTGCTTTCTGGCATCTATCCAGAGGATTTTTCCCGGCCATTCCTTTAATACCTGGGAGAGGCACACGTGCCCTTCCTCCAGAGTTTCCGGGTTGCAGGGCGGCGTGCGGAACGGCTGGATGACGCGCAGATCCAGCGCGGCGACGCCTACGGCCAGCAGAAATACGGCCAGCAGGAGTTTCAGAGCGGAGGAAAAGGCGTCTCTCATGGAAGGAAGGGCGGATGTCAGTTTTCCTTGATGGCCAGGAACCCCATTTGGCGTTTGTAGCGCGGCACGGCGGAATCCGTGCGCACCCAGATGGTGTTGAAGGCCGGCTTGGCCGTGGATTTGGGAGTGACGATGATTTTATATTCCCTGCCTTTTTTCACGGTCACAGGCTCGTAGTCAAAGGCGTCTCCCGTCAAATCCACCGTGGTCAGGTTGACGGGCAGTTCTTTGGAGATGGTGATTTTTATGGTTTTGGGCGCGGCGGCCTCTCCTCTGGCCCATTCCAGCTTGCGGGGTTCCATCCGGATGATGTCCGGGATCTGCGCGCGTATGACCAGCTTGTAGGCGGAGCCGTTGGCGTACACCGTCATGTCCTTGTCCACGGTGCCGGAAAAGTTGCCGGTTTTCATTACGGCGCTGATGACGCCGGATTCCCCCGGGGCATACGTCAGCTTGTTATCCTTCGCTCCGGCGGTGGTGCAGTCGCAGGAAACGTGGATTTTACTGATGGTGACCGGGGTGCCGGAAGTGTTGGTGAAGGAGAAGGATGCCGTGATGCTGTCCTGGTCCGGAGCCACCTTTACCGGAACCACCGTTTCCTTGAAGGACAATTCATTTTTGCCGGAGGCGAGGCTCCCGCACAAAAGCAGTCCTGACAGAATAACGAGCCGGGTGGTCATGGGCGTTTCAGGATGTTTTTTCTTCTTTATTCCTGGCGGAGAAAATGCTGGCGATGAAGAAAATAATTGCCGCTACGAAGATGCAGGAGTCCGCCACATTGAAGGCGGGCCAGCGGTAGTTGAAGAGGGGGATGGTGACGTCAATGAAGTCCACCACGTAACCGTTCATCAGCTTGGTGAAGAAACCGTGCTGCTGCTCATACGGAATCAGGAAGCCCTGAATCAGGCGGTCCGTCAGGTTGCCGGCTACGCCCGCCAGCAGCAGGACATAGGCCAGCTTGAGCCATGCCGTGTGGAAGAAGTTTTTCCGGTAAAGCACGACCAGGACCACGATGGCGAGCACGGGAACTGCCAGAAAAAGATAGCTGGACCAGACGGTGCCGTTCCCCAGCCCGAAAGCAACGCCCGTGTTGTGCACGCGGGTAATGTTCATGGTTCCGTCCAGGAAGGAAATGGGTTCCAGTTCCCTCAGTTTGTTCAGGGCGTCCACCGTGTTTGGATTCAGGTCCGGGAGCCGCGCCAGTTCCGCCTCCGGCATGCGTCCGTTCGTGGCGAAGTCCAGCGTGCCGTCCGCATTGATGTGCTGGAAGCCCGGAAAGTCCGGCAGATAGGCGTACTTATGGAGCTTTTCGTTCAGGTAGTTCAGCGGGAAGCGGCGGATAATCCACAGCTTGCTGGCCTGGTCCAGCGCATACAGCCCTGCGCCCAGCAAGCTCCACCAGAGCCAGCCGGGGGGCGTCTTTTTATGGGGGGCGGGTTCTTTTTCCGTCTGGGGGTCCATATAAAGGTCGGAAAATGGAGTGGATGCGGTTCAGGAAAGAACTTCCGCGCAGCGTTCGCATACGTCCCCGCCTTCCGCCGCCGGTTCATACCGGCGGCAGCGCGGGCACATGGCATGTTCTGTTTTTGCGGCGGAGGCTGCCAGTTCCGGACCGGTTTTCACGTCAAGGTCCGCGATGATGAAGAATTCCGTGGCAAACGCCCGGTCTTCCAGAAGCGCCACGACGTCTTCGCTCTCATTCACGGGAACGGTCAGGGTAATGGATGCCTCATTATTTTTGGAAAACACCTTGGCTTTCACCTGTTCTTCAATGGCTACCTGAATGACGGACTTGATTTCCTGGAGACGGGAAATAACGGAGGTCGCCTCCTGGGTATCATATTCCGGCATGGGGGCGGGGAAGTCCTGCTCATGCACGCTGCCTTCATATCCCGCGTATTCCCAGGCTTCATCCGCCGTGAAGGCCAGGATGGGAGCCAGCAGACGGCACAGAGCCTTGAAGATGATGGTCATGGCCGTTTGTGTGGCGCGGCGGCGCACGGAGGAAGATGAGTCGCAGTACAGGCGGTCCTTGGTGGTGTCCACGTACAGGGCGGACAGGTCGCTGGTGCAGAACTGGTTGATGGCGCTGAACGCCTTGCGGAAGTCATAGGCTTCATAGGCCTTCAGCGTTTCCCTGATGACGGCGTTCAGGCGTTCCAGAATCCAGCGGTCCAGGAGGGGCATGTGTTCCGGGGCGACTGCCTGCGCGGCGAAATCGAATCCGCTGATGTTGCCCAGCAGGATGCGCAGGGTGTTGCGGAGGCGGCGGTAGGGTTCCGTCACCTGCTTGAAGAGGTCTTCCCCGAAGGGGACTTCATTTTGCCAGTCCACAGAGGCGGCCCACAGGCGCACGATGTCTGCGCCGTATTTGTCGTAGTAATAGGCCGCGTCAATGGGTTTGCCGCTCTTGGCGTCGGATTTGGAGGTTTTTTTCCCGGTGTCCTTGTCCACGACGAAGCCGTGGGTCATTACGGCCTTGTACGGAGCCTTGCCGCGCCAGGCGACGGAAAGCATCAGGGAACTCTGGAACCAGCCGCGGTGCTGGTCCGTAGCTTCCAGGTAAAGGTCCGCCGGCGCGTCCAGCCCGGGGCGGTTGTCCATGACGGCCATATGGGAACTGCCGGAATCAATCCAGACGTCCAGCGTATCCTTGCCCTTTTTCCAGGTCTTCGGCAAGCCGAGGCGTTCGCACAGGTCTTCATCGGAGAGTTCAAACCAGATGTTGGAACCGTGTTTCTCCACCATATCCGCGATTTTGCGAACCAGAGCGGCGTCCAGGACGGCTTTGCCGTTTTCGTCAAAGAAGACGGGCAGCGGCACGCCCCAGGTGCGCTGGCGGGAGATGCACCAGTCCGGCCTGGCTTCCACCGTGCCGTAAATGCGGTTGCGGCCCCAGGAGGGCAGCCACTGCACCTTGTCTATTTCTTCCAGGGCCTGCGGGCGGAGCTTGTCCATGGAGATGAAAAACTGTTCCACGGCCCGGAAAATAATAGGCGTCTTGGAACGCCAGCAGTGCGGATACTGGTGGCGGTATTCTTCCACGCCGAAGAGGTTGTTGCCCTGTTCCAGCATGGAAATGATGTCCTTGTTGGCGTCAAAGACATGTTTGCCCACCAGGGAGGGCACGCCCACTTCTTCCGTGTATTTGCCGTCGTCGTCCACGGGGGAGAGGACGGGCAGTCTGTATTGGCGTCCCACGTTATAGTCGTCCGCGCCGTGGCCGGGCGCGATGTGGACGATGCCGGTTCCGGTGTCCGTGGTGACAAAGTCCGCCAGGATGATTGTTGACGTGCGGGAAAGGAAGGGATGCCGGGCTTCGCAGTTTTCCAGTTCGGCTCCTTTGAATTCACGGATGGTTTCCGCAAGAGCCCAGCCCGTTTTCTGAGCGAAGGCATCCAGCAACTCCTTGACGATGATGAGGTTTTCCGTCTGGCCGTTCTTCATGAACCTGCCTGCCACGTAGGTGAAACGCGGATGGAGGGCGAGTCCTACGTTGGCGGGCAGCGTCCACGGAGTAGTGGTCCAGATGACCATGGAGGCTTTCAGCCCCAGGGGATTGTCCAGAAGCGGGAAGCGCACGAAAACGGAGGTGCTGACCTTTTCCTTGTAGTCGATTTCCGCTTCCGCCAGCGCCGTATAGGCCCCATAGGACCACTGGACGGGTTTGCGGCTCTGGTACACCGCTCCGTCTTCCACCAGTTTGGCGAACACGCGCAGGATGTTGGCTTCATACGCCGGCTTCATGGTCAGGTAGGGATTCTCCCAGTCGCCGAACACGCCCAGGCGGCGGAAGGAAGTGCGCTGAATGTCAATGAATCCTTTGGCGAATTCCGCACAGCGCCGGCGGATTTCCGCCGCATCCAGGTCACGGGCCTTTTGAACCACCTTGAATTCAATGGGAAGGCCGTGGCAGTCCCAGCCCGGAATATAAGGGGCAGCATAACCGGCCATGGTTTTTGATTTCAGGACCAGGTCCTTGAGAATTTTGTTCAGGGCCGTACCCATGTGCACGTCCCCGTTGGCGAAGGGGGGGCCGTCATGAAGGAGGAACCGGGGTGCGCCCTGGGCCATCCTGCGGGACAAAATGCGTTCGTACAGCCCGGTGTCTTCCCACTTTTTCAGGCGTACGGGTTCATTTTTCGTCAGATCCCCTCTCATGGGGAAACCGGTCTCCGGCAACAGGATGGTGTCTTTATAATTCTTTTCGGGCGCACTCATGCCCGGAAAAAGTATCACCGGACCCGGTTCCGGTCAACCCTGCGGTGCGGCACACCTGGGGCCTAGCGCATTCATTCCCGCCGTGTTCCGGAGGAAGTGCCCGCTCCGGAGGGCGCACCCCTGCGGGCAGAAGCCGGGGAAGGAAGAAATCCCTGTTCCCTGAGCCATTGTTCGGCGGCCTCAGGCCATTGATCCGTGGGATGCCCGCGTTTTTCCATGCCATACCCGTGGCCTCCCGTGGGATAGAGATTCAGGCTGACGGGAACCCCCTTATTCCGGCAGGCCTGTTCCATCAGCCTGCTGTTGGCGCAGGAAACGCCGTCATCCAGAGCGTGGACGAGGAAGACCGGCGGCGTCTGTTCCGTTACCTGCCGCTCCGCGGAACACATCTCCTCCAGGGCAGGGGAGGGATGGGGGCCCAATATTTTGTTGCGCGTTCCCCCGTGGGTTGTATGGGGCGCCATGGAAATGACGGGATAGATGAGCATGGAGAAATCCGGACGGGAGGAAATGTTTTTCAGCGGATTTTCCGCTTCTTCCGGAAGGGTGCGGTTCCACAGCGTAGAAGCCATGGCCGCCAGATGGCCGCCTGCGGAAAAGCCCATGACGCCGATGCGGAGAGGGTCAATTCCCAGGGAGGAGGCGTTTTCCCGCACGGTCCTCAGGGCCTGGCGGGCGTCCAGCAGGGGACCGGGAAACCTCCCCACGGCATTGTTGGTTCCTGAAACGCGGTATTTCACGACAACCCCCACCATGCCGTGTTCCGCCGCCCAGCCGGCAATGCGGCACCCTTCCTTTTCAATGGCCTGGATGGAATACCCCCCTCCCGGAAAGATACACAGGGCCGTGCGTTTGTCCTGCGGCTTCCATCCGGCGGGAAAGTGAAGCAGAACCTGCGCTTCCCCCACGTCCGTAATGTGTCCGGCGGAGGCTTGTTTTTCTTTCAGGTCCGCCGCTTTGAGCCCCAGGGAAATCCATCCGGAGTGAAAGGATTTTCCCTCTGAGGGCGGGCAGAAGGCCCCCAGCGCGGACGGTTCAGGCGGAGCGGCCCCGGCTGAAGCGCAGGCGAATGTCAGAAAAAGCGCGGAGAATAATATCTGTTTTTTGTTCATGGTTTGTTGGCCAGTGAAATGACGAGTTTGGAAAGGCCCTGCACCACTTCTGCAAACTGGGGATAGTCCAGTTTTTCAGCCGTATCGCTGGTTTCATGGTAATCGTCGCAGCGGAGGAAGGCCGTATCCGTGGCGGCAAAGGAGGGGATGCCCTCCTTCATGTATCCCCAGTCGTCAGACCAGGAAACGCCGCGGGTGTAATACGGGAACACGGCGGAACGCACCGGAAAACGGCTCAAGGCGGAAAATTCCTCCGCGCAGGAGCGTGCCAGTTTGTGGCCCGTGTTGGTGGAGAGGAAGGCAACATAGTCGCAGCGGTCCGGCAGGCCGGCCAATCCGGCAACTACGGCGGATTGGCGTTTTTTATTCACCCGGGGGGAATAGCAACCCAGCGTTTCCAGGGCAATCATGCCGATGATTTTTTTCCTGCCCGGATGATGAGAGACGGATTTGGCATGCACTGCGCTGCCCATGGCGGGCGTCTGGTAAAAAGGGGGTTCTTCATTGGCGTAGGCCACCAGGCAAACATCGTGAAGGGTGGAAGTTGCTGCAAGGGCACGTGCCGTTTCCAGCAGGGCGGCTACGCCGGAAGCGTTGTCATTGGCTCCCGGCGTTCCGGTGCGGGAAGGCCGGGCAGGACCGTGGTCGTGCCAGTTGTCCATGCCCACTTTGGTATCGTAATGCGCGCCGACGATGAGCATTTTGGGCCGGGGGGAGGTCCCTTTCTTGATGGCGATGAGATTATATGCCGTCCAGTCCTTGACGGAGCCGAATTTTCCGGAGGGTGGGATACGGACAGCCTGGCGCGTGACGGCATAACCCATTCCCTCCAGTTTTTGTTCAATGTAGCGGGCGGAACGCTCCATGGAGCCGGGGTGGTAGACGTTCCGTTCACCGATGGAATCCGCCAGGTGGAATACATGCGCTTTCAGGAGCGTTTCCGTTTGGTCCGTGTCCGGTATTTTTCCGATTCCGCGGGGAGAAAAAAGCTTGGAACAGGAGCTGAGGGCGATGCAGACCACCGCCATGAGCAGACCGAGCCTGAAGGTCATGGAAAAGAAATGCATGGCGGAAATTGAAGAGGTAACGCAGAGAGGGGAATCCTAATGGGAAAGCGGAGGAAAATCAAGACGCGCCGTTTCTCCCTTATTCATGGACAAATCCTTTTTCCTGCCTTGATGCATGAACCGGAATTTGCCCGGACGCGTAGCGGTAGCTGTGGCCTGCACCCGGCCGTTTTGCCAGGACAAGTCCACCTTAAGCCCGCCCCGCGTACGCAATCCCGTGGCGGAACCCTTCTTCCAGCCGTCTGCCAGAGCCGGAGCCAGCAGGATAACCTGGAACCCGTCCTGCATGATCCGGCTTTGGATCAGGCATTCGGCCACGCCGGAGGAAAAGCCGAAATTTCCGTCTATCTGGAACGGGGGATGGATGTCAAAAAGGTTGGAGTTGATGTAGTGCCTCAGCATGGTGTACATCCTGTCCTCTGCGGCGTTTCCGTCGCCAAGGGCGGCGTAAAGATTGATGAGCCACGCCGTGCTCCATCCGGTCCTGATGCCATTGTTTCCCATATCCGCGTACTTGCGCCGGAAATCGGCTGACTTGCGCACAGCCTCTGCGTATTCCGGCGTATTGAGAATGTCCCATTCCGTGCCGGGAAACAAGCCGTAAAGGTGGCTGATGTGCCGGTGGCCCTTCTGCATTTCTTCAAAAGGCTGCTTCCATTCCTGCACCCTTCCGTCGGGGCCGATGGCTGGCTGGGGAATTTTCCTGAGAAATTGGACGGCTTTAAGCAGAGTAGGCGTTTGTACGCCCAGCTCCCCGCAGGCGTAAATGTAATTGCGGAGGGATTCCCTGCCCAGAAGCTGGTCATGGGAAGCGCCGTTGGAAACATAGGAAAGCACGTTGGGGCCTGTTCCGTCCGGCGCGTAAAATCCGGTCTCCGGAGACACCCCCGGGCCGGAAAGGTAACGGCCCTCGCCGTCATCCTCAAACCAGGACATGATGAATCGCGCGTTGGATTCCAGAATGGGCAGCGATTTTTTAAGGTCTTCCCTGTCTCCGGTGAAGCGGTAGCTGTCCACCAGGTGGGCGCACGCCCACGCCCCGTTCATGAGGCTGGCCCCCCATTCCGGATTGTTGCCTGAAAAATAGGTGCGTTTCCAGCAATCCGTATAGTGGCCGAAGCAGAAGCCGTCCCTCTTGATGAAGCGCGCGAATTTCTCTCCGTGGGGGCGCAGGCTGCGGACAAAATCAAGATAGGAGTTCTGGAATTCTCCCAGCCCGGTGACATGGGAGGGCCACTGGTTCATCTGGCTGTTGATGTTCAGGAAATAACAGCCCATCCACGCCGCCCTCAACTCCGGATTCCATAACCCCTGTAAACCGCAGGGAAGCTGCCCCGGCCTGGTGTGGACAATCGTGCAGAAGCGGCCGAACTGGAAAAGCTGTTCCAGAAGATCCGGATCCTTCTTTCCCTGTTTGACCCGCTCCAGCCTTTGGGCGGTGGTCATGGCGGAGACCCCGGCCGGGGAATCTCCCAGATCCACCTGGCAGCGCGTCATGAGCCGGGAAAAATAATCTTCCGTTTCCGCCGCCAGTTTTTTCCATCCCGCCTTTTGCGCTTTTGCCAGGATTCGCGCGTTTTTAGCCGTCAGGGAATGCGTCAGGGGAGTTTCCGGCTTCCGGATATTGTAATCTGTGGAAATGGATGAAAGCACCAGCACTTCCCGGGCGGAATCAAGAATAATTGTTGAGCCTTTGCGAGTAATGGAGGCTCCGGGAGCCAGAATGGCCACCGTATTTTCAAACCGGGTGCCTCCGTTGCTTCCCTGTCCTTCCAGCGCCCAGCCATTCGGCTGCGCAACAATTCGGGAAGCCGGATCCGGGTGTTCCAGATTCAGGGAAACGCGGCATCCGGACGGCATTGTGCAGGCAATGTGGTAGGCGGCGCAGTCGCTGGACGGGGCCGCCAGGATTTCTGTGGTCAATTCCCCCGTGCCGAATTGGGCGCGGGTGGTTGCCTTGCCCCGCCGCATATCCAGCGTACGCTGATAGGAGGAAGGTGAGGGAAGCCCCTGGAATTCCACCTGAAGACGCCCCCCCTGCTGGTAATCCCCCGCAATGTTGCCGGGGGGAAGGATATTCTTACGGAATAGCTGATCCGCACTGCGGTATTTTCCTTCCTTGCAAAGTTCGCGCGCCTTGTCCAGAGCTTCCGCGGCGCCTTCCCTCATTTGGAAATTTTTCTTTGCGAAAATACTTCCTTCATTGAGGACGACGGTTTCCTTCGGAAAAACGCCGAAAGAGAGGATGCCCAGCCTTCCGTTGCCCGTGCCGTATCCTTCCGTCCATACCCGGGCGGGGGTGGCGGCGGTGACCTGCATGGGGGCCGGAATGGCCCGGAGTGGGACGGCTGCCGCGAAAAGGCAGAGCAGGAAGGAATGTTTCAAGGTTGCAGGGACGTTCATGGGAGAAGATAATGTTGCGTATAATAAAAGTAAAAGAAAGCTGGTGTAAAAAACGCTATTTTTTAAATCGTCTTCCGGTGCCGGCGTAAATGACTGCAAATGCAATGCTTCCCACCAGAAAGTACAGGGAGGCGGACAGGAGCACGGAGTTCTGGAGAATGATGCTGGCGAGCCAGAGCAGCATGGCGAAGGCGAGGCAGTACATGATCTTCCCCATGAACCGGCACAGCGCCTGTTCATCATACTGCTTTTTCTGCCCTCTGTTCATCATGTTGCAGCCTGCGATGAGAAAGGAACATTTCCCCATGGAAAGAATGGCTCCAAGAATCATGAAACCTGCCATCATGGCGACGGGTATCGGAACAGGTGCATCCATAAGCTGGTAAAATGAGGGAATGGGAGAACCTGGTCATTCGACCGGGCGGGCATGCGGGGCGGCGTTTTGCGGAATACGTTGGGGAAACTGTGTTTCTTTCAGCAACGGAGAAACTCCGTTGTTCCTGCCGAAGGCTTCCGCAGGGTACGGTTACAGTTTTTTTGACATTAAAACAGGAAACAGCAGGAACAGAACCAGGCGATGATGAGCAGGCCGCAGGTAAATTCCAGCAGCAGGCCGGCAAGCATCCCAAGCGCCGCTCCGGAACCGGCCCTGAAGGCGTCCATGATATCCTTTCTGGCAAAGATAAGTTCCGCCAGCAGCGCCCCCAGGAACGGCATGAAGGCCGCTGTCGTCGGCTCCGGCCCTGCGGGCCTGACCGTCGCCGTCCTGCTGGCACGCTGGGGTTACGATGTCACCATCTTCGACGCCCGCGACAAGATCGGCGGCGTCATGCGGTACGGCATCCCCAACTACCGCCTGCCCGACAGTGTGCTGGACGACTTCCAGTATCACCATCTGGATCTGAAGGGGATCCGCTTCCGCCCCAACACCGCCATCGGCAAGACCATCACCATCGACGATCTCTTCCGCGACGGTTACATGAGCGTCTTCATCGGTGCCGGTCTGTGGAAGGCCAACGCCATGCACATCAAGGGCGAGACCCTTGGCAACGTGGCGTTTGGCATCGACTACCTGGCCAACTCCAAGGCGTTCCACCTGGGCAGCGACATCGCCGTCATCGGTGTGGGCAACTCCGCCATGGACTGCGCCCGCACCGCCATCCGGAACGGTGCCCGCCATGTGACCTGCTACGCCCGCCGCGATGAAACCTGCATCAGCGCCTCCGAGTACGAGGTGCGCTACGCCAAGCTCGAAGGCGTGGGCTTCCGCTTCTGCAAGGCTCCCGTCGAGATCCGTGAGAACGGCCTCATCTGCCGCGACACCGTCAAGGGCGAGGACGGCAAGTTCACCCAGGTGGAGGGCAGCGAGACCTTCTATCCCCACACCGGCGTCATCGTCTCTGTGAGCCAGGGTTCCGAGAGCAACCTCGTCAAGACCACCACCGGCATCGAAACCAACCAGCGCGGCCTGCTCACCGTCAGTGAGGACGGCAGCACCACCCGCCCCGGCGTCTTTGCAGGCGGCGATGCGGTCATGGGTGCCCGCACCGTCGTCGAGGCTGTGGCCATCGCCAAGCAGGTGGCGCAGTCCATGGACGAGTATATGAAGAGCCTGCCCGCTGATACCACCCCCGATCCTTATGCCGGCATCCCCACCTTCGAGACGCCCACCTCGGATGTGCTCGGCAAACAGAACATCGAATGAACCCAGCCAGCCCGGCCCCGCCGCCGGGCTGGCTTTTTATGTCGGATCTGTAAATATTCGGAGCCTTTTACATTCTTAGCCAATTCTTAGTTGCCCTGCATCGTCATTTCTTGTATACTAGAGATAAATCACAGCGTGATTATTCCAAAGAGGATACCTGTTTTTGTCATTCCGACGCAAAACAGGTCCAGAAAGGTCGGTGGACACTATACGCAAAGGTTTGCTTCCCAAACTGCGGGAAAAACTGCTCGAAGCACTGCAGGCCGTGCTGCCCATCGTGGCGATCGTGCTGGTGCTCTGCTTTTCCATCGCGCCGGTCTCCCCCAGCATCCTGCTCTGCTTTCTGCTGGGTGCGGCCATGATCATCGTGGGCATCATGTTCTTTACCCTGGGTGCCGAGATGAGCATGAGCCCCATGGGCGAGCGGGTGGGCGCGGTGCTGACCCGAAGCCGCAGCGTCCCCCTCATCATCGGGGTGGGTTTTGCGCTGGGCTTCCTCATCACCATCTCCGAGCCGGACTTGCAGGTCCTGGCCAACCAGGTCCCCTCCATCCCCAACATGACGCTCATCCTCTCGGTCGCGGCGGGCGTGGGCTTCTTCCTCGTCGTGGCCTTCCTGCGCATGCTGCTGGGCATCGCGCTGCCCAAGCTCCTCGTCGTGTTCTATGGGCTGATCTTCGTGCTTGCGGCCTTCGTGCCAAAAGAGTTCCTGGCCGTCGCCTTTGACTCCGGCGGCGTGACCACCGGCCCTATCACGGTGCCCTTCATCATGGCGCTGGGCGTCGGTGTGGCCGCCATCCGAAGCGACCGCCACGCGGCGGACGACAGCTTCGGCCTCGTGGCCCTCTGTTCGGTCGGCCCCATCCTGGCCGTTCTGCTGCTGGGCATCCTGTTCCGGGCCAGCGACAGCGCCTACATCCCGCCCATCCTGCCCGATGTGGGCGACTCGGTGGAGCTGTGGCAGCTGTTCCATGTCAGCCTTCCCACTTACTTCAAGGAGATCGCCACCTCGCTGCTGCCCATCGTGCTGATGTTCGGTGTCTTCCAGCTGGTGGCCCTCAAACTCGACCGCCGGACGCTGGGCCGCATCAGCGTGGGCCTGGCCTATACGTACATTGGCCTTGTGCTTTTCCTCACCGGAGCAAACGTCGGTTTTATGCCAGCGGGTAATTATCTGGGCCAGGTGCTGGCCGGGCAGACCTTCCGCTGGCTCCTCGTCCCCATCGGGATGCTCATCGGCTACTTCATCGTCAAGGCCGAGCCGGCTGTCTACGTCCTGAACAAGCAGGTCGAGGAAGTCACCGACGGTGCCATCTCCGCCGGGACGATGGGCGCGGCCCTCTCGGCCGGTGTGTCCCTCTCGGTCGGTCTCGCCATGGTGCGGGTGCTCACCGGGATCTCCATCCTGTGGTTCCTCATCCCCGGCTATGCGTTCGCCATCGGCATCGCGTTCGTGGTGCCCAAGCTCTACACCGCCATCGCGTTCGATGCGGGCGGCGTTGCCTCCGGCCCCATGACGGCCACCTTCCTGCTGCCGCTGGCGCAGGGGGCCTGCGCCGCAGTGGGCGGCAACATCGTCACCGATGCGTTCGGCGTGGTGGCCATGGTCGCCATGACGCCCCTCATCACCGTCCAGCTCATGGGCCTTGTGGCCCAGCTCAAGACCCGCAAGGCCCGCAGCGCCCAGCCCCTGCTGGATACTGCCGCCCTGCTGGCTGAACTGCCGGACGACGCCATCATCGAACTGTAAGGAGGCTTTGCCGTGAATACGCTTTACTGGCTGGTCACCATCACCGACCGCCCCACGACAGACGCCTTTCTGAAGCTGTATAAAAGCTTCGGCGTCGATGTCAGCCTCCGCACTGTGGGTGCCGGCACCGCCGTTCAGGAGATGCTTTCCACCCTCGGGCTGGAAAAGACCGAAAAGGCTGTGCTCTTTGCCATCATCACAGCGGACAGCTGGCCCCGCATCCAGAAAGCCCTGCGCCGCCAGATGCGCATTGATGTGCCTGGTACCGGCATCGCATTCATCGTCCCGGTAAGCAGCATCGGCGGCAAGCGCGCCCTGCTGTTCCTCACCGAACACCAGACCCTTGAGCTGAAGGAGGAAAGCACCTTGAAAGATACCCGTTACGACCTGCTGCTGGTCATCGCCAATCAGGGCTACACCGGCTCTATCATGGACGCGGCCCGGGCCGCAGGAGCCGGCGGCGGCACCGTCATCCACGCCAAAGGCACCGGCATGGAGGGCGCGGCCAGGTTCATGGGCATCGACCTCGTGAACGAAAAAGAGCTGGTGCTCATCGTCAGCCGCACTTCCGAGAAGAACGCCATCATGAAAGCCATCATGGACAACGCCGACAAAAAGGCCGGCTCCATCGTCTTCTCGCTGCCCGTCACCGACACTGCCGGCCTGCGCCTGCTGGACGAAGAGTAAAAAATCAAACTTTCATCTGTCAAATGAACAAAAATCCACGCTCCGGCAGGCCGCCGGGCGTGGATTTTTTTACCGTTTTCCGGTATGATAGAAGGGATATGGGAGGAAACGCTATGAATCAGAATCCGCACTGGAAGCAGCTTATCTGGAACTGGGCTTCCATCATCTTCGGCAACGCGCTCTACTCGCTGGCCGTTGCGCTGTTCCTCGAGCCGGCGGGCCTCATCACCGGCGGCGCGACCGGCATCGCACTGGCCATCGGGCGATTGACGGGCCTGCCCGTCTCGGGGCTGCTGTTCTTCATCAACCTCGCCATGCTGGTCTGGGGCTGGGTGGTCCTGGGCCGAGCCTTCGCCCTCAATACGCTGGCCAGCAGTGTTCTCAGCCCCGCCTTCCTCGCCCTGTTCGAGGGGATGGCGAATGGCCGGGTGCTGACAGAGGACATCTTCCTCTGCACCGTCTTTGCGGGCCTCGGCATCGGCGTCTCGCTGGGCATCGTCATCCGCTCCGGTGCATCCACCGGCGGCCTCGACATCCCGCCGCTGGTGCTCAACAAATGGTTCAAGCTGCCGGTGTCGGCCACCATGCTGGCCTTCGACATCATGGTCCTGCTGATGCAGGCTGTGTTCAGCCCGATGCCGCAGGTGCTGTACGGCATTGTGATGGTGCTCATCCACACCGTCGTCATGGATAAGATGCTGATGATGGGTGCCAGCCGCACCGAGGTAAAGATCATCAGCAGCCAGTCCGACGCCATCTGTGCCGCCATCCTCGAGCAGCTGGACCGGGGCGTGACCATCCTCCACGGCGAGGGCGGCTACACCCACGAGTCCAGCGCCGTGCTTCTGAGCATCGTGTCCAACCGGGAACTGCCCCGGCTGGAAAAGCTGGCTCACAGCATCGACCCCACCTGCTTTCTCATCGTGAGCCATGTCACCGAGGTCAGCGGCCGGGGCTTCTCGATGGATAAGGATTATTTGTAAAACAAAGGGGAATGCCGAACGGCATTCCCCTTTGTTTTACAGTAATGGCGCAATAACTTTCAGTAAAATTCCTGCCAGATGGAGCAGTACTTTTCCCTCCCAGATGCTCTCCCGGGTGGGCTCAACGTCGCGGCAGAATTCCAGCGTCTTCTGGAAATCCTTCTCGATGGCGGGGATGCAGGCGGTATCCTTCATCCAGACCGCATTCTCGAAGTGGTGGTAGAGGCTGCGGTAGTCGAGGTTTATGGTACCCACCACGGCCTCGCTGTCGTCCACCACAAAGACCTTCGCGTGGACGAAACCGGGCAGCCACTCGCTGATCTTCACGCCCGAGTCCAGCAGAGACTTGTAGTGCGTCTTCGCCAGCGCATAGGCGAACTTCTTATCCGGCACATGGGGCAGGATGAGGTGGACGTCCACGCCCCGCTCTGCCGCGAACTTGAGGGCCGTTTCCAGCTCGCCGTCGAGGATGAGGTAGGGCGTCATGATGTGGATGTAGCGCTTGGCGCGGTTGAGCAGGTCGATATAGACCATCTCTCCCACCCGCTCACCGTCCAGCGGGCAGTCGCCGTAAGGGGCCGCGAACCCCTTCGCCGGGACGGAGTGGGGCGGCACGGAGAGGAACTTTTCAAACTCCGGCTCCCGGAGGATGCTCCACATCTCGAGGAAGAGGATGGTCAGCGGTCGGACAGCCTCGCCTTCCAGCATGACGGCGGCGTCCTTCCAGCGGCCATACTTCTCGATGTGGTTGATGTACTCGTCGGCGAGGTTCACACCGCCGGTAAAACCCACCTTGCCATCAATGACGAGAATTTTCCGGTGGTCGCGGTAATTATAATGGGTCGAGACAAAGGGCTGTACAGGAGAGAACACCCGGCACTGGATGCCCAGCTTTTCGAGGCGGCTGGGGTAATCCCGGGGCAGGGTGGTGAACTCACAGGTGCCATCGTACATCACCCGGACGTCCACGCCCTCAGCGGCCTTGCGGGCCAGCACTTCGAGGATCTTGCCCCACATGAGGCCCTCGTCGATGATGAAGTACTCGAGGAAGATGTACTTCTCGGCCTTTTCCAGTTGGCGCAGCAGCTCTTCGAACTTGGCCTCGCCGCCGGGGAAGTAGGTAACTTCCGTGTTCCTGTAGACCGAGAAGCCGCCGCCCTTTCCGTGAAGATACCGCGCCAGCGAGGCCGCGCCGGGGTCGGCTTCGGCCAGCTCCTGGGCCGCAGCCAGCGGCTGGGGCTGTAAGCCCCGGGCCTCCTCAGTGAGGTGGGTCACCCGCTTTTTCAGGGCGTTGTGGCCGATGTTGCTCTTGACGTAGAAAAACAGCGGTACGCCCACGACCGGCAGGATGGCGATGGTGACCATCCATGTGATCTTAGCACTGTTGTCCATCTCGCTGTTGAGGATGTAGACCACCATGAAGGCCGACATGGCCACACTGCCGCCGAAGTAATGGGGCAGCAGTCCGCCGAACCACCGGAACACGCTCCACAATACACCGACCTGCAACAGCATGAGCAGCAGCACCAGCCCGAAGCGGCTGAAAATCGCGTGGACGATGCCCTTCTGACCCTTTTTCAGGAGCCGGAGGCCGCCGTCCTCGAACTGCTGCATCCTGTCTTTCATGTTCTGCTGAAGTTCTTCTTTTTTCATGCTTCTCCTTTCGGGCGGAGGGTGACGGCGAACAGTCCCTGGGCCGCATGGCAGTCCTCCACCAACTGTTTCGGCTGCGGGCAGACGCCGTGGTCATGCCACGGGTCGTTGAACCAGTAGTTTTCGTCATCGTAGCCCACCAGCAGCAGGCAGTGTTCGTTGCACTTCCATGCAAAGTCAGTGCCATCGGCCAGCAGCCAGTGATCACGCTTTTCCGGCACGGGCTGGAAATCCAGCGTCGCCCAGAATACCACCGGCATCCCGGCGTCGATATAAGAGCAAAGCTCTGCCGCCGTCTTGCCGCTCTCGTCCACGACTTCGAACTTGTCGGCTGCGCCCTCGTGTTCCAGAGCGCTGTTCAGGGCCTTGACGATACAGGGCGAATAGCAGCCGTAGCCGGTGTGGTCGTGGGGGTCGCCGGGGTAGACCTGCCACGGGTCAGGGCCGTAGAGTTTTCCGTCCTGCTCCCAGTAAGGAGCGTGGGGCAGGTCGCGGGCGATGAAGGTATCCGGGTCGATGTCGATGCCCACGGCCTGGAGCAGCATGACGCTGCTGATGCTCTCGCAGCCGTTGACCCAGCGCTCAGTCTGGTCGATGTATGGGGCAGGAACGATTTTTTTCATCAAAATGCCTCCCAGCAGAGATTCGGCCCTGTCAAAACAGAGCGAAGTGTGTTATTATGTAGGATAAGGATATTATACCCTACTCTGGGGATTTTTTCTACAACAATCGGCACGCGGAGGTTTTTGGAACATGAATAATCTGATCATCGGCATCGCAGGCGGCTCCGGCAGCGGCAAGACCACACTGGCCTGTCGGCTCAAGGCACTTTTCGGGGAGGACGAGGTGCGCCTCATCTCCCACGACAGCTACTACAAGCGCCACGACGAGCTGCCCTTTGAAGAGCGCTGCAAGCTGAACTACGACCACCCGGACGCCTTCGACAACGCCCTGCTCATCTACCACTTACAGGAGCTGAAGGCAGGCCGCGCCATCGACTGCCCGGTGTACGACTACGCCGACCACAACCGCAGCAACGAGGTCCAGCACATCGAACCGGCCCCCGTCCTCATCGTGGAAGGCATCCTCCCCTTCGTGGAGCCGGAGCTGTGCGCCATGTTCGACTACAAAATTTTCGTGGACACCGATGCCGATGAGCGTATCCTGCGCCGTCTGGTGCGGGACGTCAAGGAGCGCGGCCGCTCCCTCGACAGCGTCATCAACCAGTACCTCACCACCGTCAAGCCCATGCATGAGGCTTTCGTTGAGCCCAGCAAGCGCAACGCTGACATCATCGTCCCCAACGGCGGCGAGAACACCACCGCCATCGAGATGCTGGCCCACCACATCCGCAGCCTCATCGAGAAGGCAAATATGCTCTAAAAGCTTCTGATACAGCAAAAGCCGGAGTCCCCGCGGGGACTCCGGTTTTTGTTTCAGCTGTTACTCCTTGATGGAGGTGCGCACCAGCGCGCGCTTGAGGCGGGCCTGTGCCATCTCGTACTCGCGGCGGTCGAGGTCTTTGCGGGCCAGAATCTCTTCGGCGCGCTTTTTTGCGGCCTCGGCGCGGGTGTGGTCGATCTGCTCAGCCCACTCCCATGTGGTGGCTACCAG
>ERZ780168.2082-NODE-2082-length-18623-cov-60.243807_pt1 | contig 18623 bp, 14 predicted proteins | sample MGYA00510981_ERZ780168 | MGnify/ENA primary metagenome ERZ780168 (study PRJEB29588, sample SAMEA2158769) | human gut metagenome | biome: human gut; feature: human-associated habitat; material: faeces | place: Denmark | collected 2008/2010 ...
AGTGACACCAACGGGCTTTCAGCCCTCCTTTGGCGAACTATATTCCTTATTTGAATCGCATTGCACAGACCGTGCATCCCTACTGTTGGCGGTTCTGTAACATCTTAATATCATGGGATTTAGAAGCGGGATTTCTCGCTGTTGCCGGCGCCTGTGCCGCGATAGCGGTCGCGGGTGGTGTTGAATCGATACTGGAGGGTGAGCATTACCGAGCGGCCGGGCGTGAAATTCTTCTGAGCAATCTGTACGGCATCGTTATAGAGGACTGCTTCATTCCGAGATGTGTTGAACAGGTCTTTTGCTTCGAGAGTTACGCTGAAAGCATTGTCGAAGAAGCCTTTATAAATCTTGGCGTTGACATACCAGGGGGTGTTGGCAAGTTTCTGGTTATTGTCCCGTATATGTGTCATCAGCTGTGCGTCGACGTTGACCCAGATGTCGGAAGGAAGGTGGATAGCGTTCTGCCACTGGAACAGAAAGCCCGGGGTATTCATCTTCATCGGCTTGCCGTCGATGGGGATGGTGAGCCATTGCTTCATCATGCCTACATTCACACGGGGCGACCATATCCCGACTTTGAACTGGCCGCCAACAAAAGCCTGAAAATAATGGCGCCGGTCAAGGTTGGCTGTACGGATAATGGTTGCCTCTCCGTCCTCACCGTAAGGCTCGGTTATGAAGTACACGCCATCTTTGTAGTATGTATATGACATCTGGGCGAAGAACTGGCGCCATTGCGCCATATATTCCACGGTTTGCATTTTTGTCGGTTTCAGATACGGATTTCCGGTCTCGTAGGTAAGTCGGTTGATATAACTGACGGCACCGTCGAGCTGCTCGTAGCCGGGACGGACGGTCTTGCCGGAATAGCTCAGCACCATGCGGACCGTTCCTATCTGCGTGGCGACGTCGAGCGAAGGAAACAGATTGTTGTAAGTTTTGCTCTGTCCGTCGCGATGCTCTCCCTTCTCGTAGTAATCGAACTTCACATGCTCGTAGCGGAGTCCGACGCCGACGTTGAAACGACCGAACTGCCGCCCGAACTCCACAAAAGCTGCGATATTGCTTTCGTCCACACGATTGTCGGCATCCGTAACTTCGGGTATGTTTGCGGTAAAGAGATTAGTGGCGCGAGTATTCGTGTATTCTTCTCCAAAACTTATCTCGCCAAGCCAGAGAGGATGACTGACAACCAGTTTCTCGGCAAACATTCGGTTGCGGTTGACCGAGGTAGTGCTGACATTGCGGTCATCTCCCTTCTCGCTGCCTTCGTCGCTCAATGAAAGTTCACGGTTTTTATTCCACAGATAGTCCGCGTTAAAGTCAATGTTTAACTTCCCGACTGTACCGTTATAATAAAGATTTACATTATGGCACGGCAATGCCGTGAATCTGTTGTTTACATCGGAATTATAGCGGTCAAGCAATGCACCGTTCTGCCATATTTCGCTTGGAATTGTCCCGGTGGCATGGTGTCGGTTCCAGCTGTTCTGATAATAAGCCCCGATGCTGTGCTTTTCATTGAACATGAAAGAGAAGCCGGCTTTGCCTGTCATGTCGTTGTATGACTGTTTGCCTATTGTTCGGATTGATTGGTTGTATATTCCTGATGCAGTGGTAGTGGTCATATCGTTAGAACGGTCGTCGCGGTTGTTGCCGTACCACCAGCCATAGTTGGCGTATACTTCGAGTCCTCCGGTACGATATTTCAGGTCGATTGAGTTTCCGGTGCGGAAATAGTAATTGAAGCCGTTGTCGGTTCGGAACGTGCCGCTGAATCCGTCACCTTTCGGCGGTTTCGTGCGGATAATGATTACGGATTTCACGTTGGCAGCATAGGCGGCTCCCGGATTGGTAATGACAGAGACATTCTTTATGTCATTGGAATTGAGTTGGGAGAGTTCCTGAAGGTCATTGACCTTTCGCCCGTTGATGTAGATTGCCGGCGCTCCTTTGCCGAATACCTCCGGCTTGCCGTCGTTGTATACAACCATCGGCACGCGTGTCAGCACGTCGTTGGCCGTACCGGCGATGGCGAGGGAACTGCCCTCTACATTGGTGACGAGTGCATTGCCCTTCATGGTCGTAGAGGGACGTGTGGCGCGGACCTCCACCTCGCCGAGTTGTACAGTAGCTGGCTTAAGGTTGATTATTCCCATTTCGCCCGATGGGGGAACAGGAAGTTCGGAAGATTCATAACCGACAAAAGAAACTTTGGCGGAGAGATTGCCGATAGTGTCAGCGGATAAGGAGAACCTACCGGCCTCGTCAGTTACAGTGCCGGTGATATAGGTCGAGTCGCGGTATAGCACGACGTTGACATAGTCGAGCGGAGCGTTGTTCTCTCCGACCACTTTGCCCGAAATTTCGCGGCCATAGCCCGCAGCCACAGCCAAAAATGTCATTAGGAGTGTAAGGATCTTTGTTTTCATTTCACATCAGTTTTTATGTTTGACTGATGCAAAATTATGTCCAAAAGGATTTTAACTCCAAATATAAAAGTCTTAATGCAAGAAATGCAACCTACTGAAAATCAGCGGCTACATCTCTTAAAAGTCTTAACGACACCTCAATGGGTCTTAACAATCTCTTAATCTATGCTTCGGTGTCGGAGGAACGCCACGATGTCATCCTTCTCGGGCACTCCGAGCTTCTTCCTTATCGATGATTTACGGACATAGATTGTCGACGTAGTCTGTCCGGTAATCACGCTTATCTCTTTTGTGGAAAATCCGGCCACCATAAGCACGATTATCTGTTCCTCCTTTTGGCTGAGAAGATCGCCATATTGCCGGCGGAGTCTGCTGTAAAATCCGGAATAGAGATTGTCAATTAACTCGAATACCTTTCCCCAGTCCACAAGCTCGCCGTTGGTCTCGCCGTCGATTGACGAAATTTTACGCAACATCTCACGATTCTGCTCGGTCGGTGTCTCGGCTACCATCTTGATGATTCCGAGCTGTTTGAGCATTATCCCGCGTAAGGCAGACGAACCGGCTTTCTCCGTTTCCTGCGCAGGAGCCGACTTATATTCGTCCACCATTTTCTGCAGCGCCTCGATGCGTTCCTCCTTGTCGCGTTCACGCTGACGGCGCGTTCTGATTATCCATGCGCTGCCGCCGAGTATCAGAAAGGCTGCGATGCATAACACAAGGATAATAACGGTCTTCTGCCGGCTTTCGGCTTTTAAAGCCAATGCGCGGTTTCGCTGATGCAGCGCGTCGCGTTCCGACTCCCACTGTGATGCCTTCAGGCGGTTGATGCGCTCGTTCATACGGTTGTTGAGCCCGGCTATCTGTATCAGCTTTATGCGTCCGGTCTGCTTGAAATCAATTATGGCATGGAGCATGTTGCTGTAGCTGCGGAAATAAGCGTTGTCATTGCCTCTCATTTTGAAGGCAAGGCTGTCGGCTATTGCCAGATATTGTGCCGCCGGGCCAATATCTCCTCTGTTAAGAGCATTTATTGCGTATTGGAAATAGAGCAAATCAGCCGCGCCGTTATCGGAACCGGCGTTGCTGAATATCTCGCCGATAAGTCTGTCGCTTTCATCTTCGCGTCCGGCTTCGGTGAGAAGCTGTGCACGTTCAGCAGTAAATACAAACTGCTTGTCTCCCTGTTTACGGTTGCGGGCATAGTCGATAAGTTCGTCATTAATATATAAAGCAGAATCTATCTTACCTGCATAGAAATAGCCTCCTAAGAGCATGTATTTTGCCTCTATCTTTTTCAGTGTATCCGCTTCCAGTTTATAAAGTTTCTCCGCCAACTGTATAATCTGCTGACCCTGATATTCTGACGCACCGAGGAGGACGCGGGTTCTCAATATCCCTATCATCAGTGAGTCAGGCACGTCGGGTAACACGGTAAGAGAATCAAGCATTGCAATCGAGCCGCGGGTGTCGCTGACCCAGAACTTGTACCACGCATACGCCATGCCGCTCCGTATGTCCTTCACAATATCCTTTCCTCGATAATAGTTGTGGGCGAAGGAAATCAACGAGTCCCCGACCATGGACCGGTTGGCGCTCATGTGGCCGTAAGCCTTGAGGTAATGGAATTTTGCCTTTAAGGAATCAACTTTGAGGTCGGAGGGATCAATCGCCTCCAGAATAGCCAGTGCGCTGTCCGGATTGCACTCCATCAGCCGCTCGGCCTGACCTATCTCCCTATCATGCCGCGCCTCCGGCTTCGAGCAGGAAGCCAAAGCCACAATGACAAACAAAAGATATACTGCTTTTCTCATTACATATATGGAGCAATCACGTGATATAAAGTGTTACCTCGCAGTCGGGGTATTATATCATTTATAAAATGTCATGGTCTATGAGGGAAAATGAACTCGCGCGATTTTTTTTAAAATTCAGCAATTTGCGTTTCGCGTTCCGGCGACAGACGCGGAGTAGGCAGTTTGCCGTTACGCTCTGCTTCCTCAACAAAAGCTCTTGCAGATTCACCGGTGAGAACAGGTGAGGAGTTAATCGTCATTGCCATATCATATTCTGTTTTAAAATACAAAGTTATAACATTATAACGAATAAACAAACCCTATGATTGTTAAAGGCAACCATAAACTTAGAGAGTGTTTGAATTTAAACCAAAAAAGACCTCAGGATTAATTTGAAGTTTTTCCTTGCATTCTCTTTATTGTTAATACGGTTTAATTTCAAACACTCTCTTATATAGTCGAATTTTTAAGGAAATTAGAGATATATTAAAAATTATTAGAAGAAATAGCCGTAGACCCAGCCTGAGACGGTCGCCATGACGATTACAAGAGCCACATATATCACTGTTTTCTTCGTTCCCATCACGCTGCGGATTACGAGCATATTGGGGAGTGAAAGTGATGGCCCGGCGAGCAGTAGGGCGAGCGCCGGACCTTTACCCATACCCGATGCGAGCAATCCTTGAATAATCGGCACCTCGGTAAGGGTGGCGAAATACATGAACGCACCCGTGAAACTTGCGAAGAAATTCGAGAGTAGCGAATTGCCTCCGACAGCCCATTCAATCCAACTGTTCGGGATGATGCCGGGCAGCTCCATGCCGTCGTGTGTCGATCCGAGCAGGAAACCGGCAGTCAGAACTCCGACGGCAAGCAGCGGAAGTATCAGCTTGGCGAATCCCCACGATGACAACACCCACTCGCGGTTTTCGTCATCGGTCTTGTCTGATAGCAGTACGATGCCAAGCACGGCTACTGACACAATCATCGGAACGAGCGGAGCCAGTTTTGTATCGGGGATAAAGACATTTGCGAGAACAGCAGATACCGCTACCGCAATAGCCCCGAGGGTAATCCACCTGGTTTTCAGATGCAGAATCTTTACCAGAATTACGCATAGTCCGATAGCAAGTGCTGATGTTATCCACCATTTGGCATTGTATATGGCTGCCCATATTCCACGGTCGATTGCTGCAGGTGTGCCCCAGTTGGCAAACACGAGGATTGCCACGAGAGTAAAGAAGAAAACTGCTGTCTGCCAAAGCGGGCGTTTCTCGGGAGGGGGTACTATATTCATTTGTTCGATTTTCTTGTCGCGCTCCTCCTTGCGGAAGATAAACGACATCACAAGACCGATGGCTATTGCGAATGTCACAGCCCCGACAATGCGGGCAATGCCCATCTCAAAGCCGAGAATGCGTGCCGTCAGTATTATCGAGAGTATGCTGATGGCAGGACCGGAATAAAGGAAAGCTATTGCCGGACCGAGCCCCGCACCGCGCTTGTAGATACTTGTGAACAGCGGGAGGATGGTACAGGAACATACGGCAAGGATACCCCCCGATATGGAGGCTACCGAATAGGATACCCATTTCTTGGCGTTGGCTCCGAAATATTTCAGCACCGCACCCTGGCTTACGAACACCGCAATCACACCGGCTATGAAGAACGCCGGTAGAAGACAGAGTACGATGTGCTCACGGGCATACCATTTAGCGAGGTCAAGAGTGGAGTGTATCGCTGTCAACAAGGTCCCGCTGTTGACGGGCATGAAGAATGCTGCCAGAAATAACACAACGATCCATATCAGGAATTTGACTTCCTTTTTTGTGTTCATGACTATGCTTTTTGTGTTCTGATTATATTCCGAGTGCCTTCCTCACTTCATCTGTGGTTGGAACATGCCCCTTGATTCTCACAGTTCCGTCAACTACCACTGCCGGTGTAGTCATTATGTTATAGCTCATCATCTCGGCTATATCCTCTATTTTGGAAAGTTTGACATCAAGATTGTTCTCACTGACTACACGCTCAACTACCCTGTATGTCTCCTTGCATTTGGCGCATCCGGGACCGAGTACAAGCACCTCGCTGACCTTTGCGCCGGGAGCAGCAGCACAACAAGTGGTTTCAGCGGATTCTGCCAATTCACCTGAGCAGACGCACGACTGAACAGGTTTCACATCGTCTTCCACGATTATATTGCTGTTGCAGCAACAGCTTTTCTTTTTGGGCGCGAAAAGAGTTGACCAAAACCCTTTCTTTGATTCTTTTTTATCCATGTTTTTTCGTTTTACAGTTATAAGTATATCATTATGCAGTAATATATGCCTATCACGATGAAAATGACACCGACAATAATGTTGAGCCATTTCTGAACAATACGCAGTTTACCATAGAACTCGCCGACCTTTTCAACGCTGAAAGCGAGAATCCATGCAACTGCAAGCACCGGGAGAGCGGTTGCGGCAGCAAACAATACGGGTAAAAGCCACCCTGCACTTGCGTTTACTGACATAGGTATGAGCATGCCGAAGTAGAAAACAGCACTTGTGGGGCAGAAAGCCATCGCGAACAGCACTCCGAGCAACAATGCTCCCCGGCCACCCTTCCGGGCAAGTCCTTCACCCTTGCCACCGAAACCGAACTGTGGAATATTCAGTTTGTGCCCGAACAGCATGAAAAGTCCGATTAGCAAAAGCAGCGGACCAATCAAAATCTCACCCCATTTCCCTATGGCTTTCTGTATGCCGAATACACTTGCGCCCTCTTTCAGTATTGAGATAAGCACAATGCCGAGTATGGTATAAGCAATGATTCGTCCGACGGTATAAAGCACCCCGTTTCGGAAAATACGCCCCCGGTTCTCAATATCCCTGCTTATATAGCCTATTGCCGCTATGTTGGTCGCAAGGGGGCACGGCGAAATCGCGGTGAGCAATCCGAGGAGGAAGGCGGTCAGAGCCGGAGCCGTGCTGTTGTCGAGCAAAGTTTGTAACCAGTCCATTATTGTAGTGATTCGCGTATTTTGTCGGCAAGCCCTGTTTTGAAAACTTCAGGATTATTTCGCGCATTGCCAAAACCGAATTCCGTCATGTTGTTGCGGGTCTCTTTACCGTTTTCCCACCTGTTGACAAAGAGAGATGACCAAGCCACTTCATATTTATCCGCGAGTTGCTCACCTTCGGGAGTGGAAATATCAATGGTCCTGATTACCAGTGCGCCATTTTGTAATTCGTTTGCGAACATAGAATTTACAACTTCCTTTGTACGGTTTTCGATAGCTTTGCAAGTTGCGCAACGTTGCTTGCCATGGAAGTAAATGACTTCTACTCTATCTGTTTCAGTAGTTGGTGCGTCAGCGGTTTTCTCCCCGCCTGCGCATGACATCAGCCCTGTAATCAGGGCGAAAATCATCAGTAATTTTTTCATATTGAATATATTTGTTTGGGTTGTTGTTTGTCGAATTACGAACATTGGCCGTAAAAAAATAGCGCTACGAGCAGCAGCTATTCTTTTTTGAAGGACAGCATTCGTCAAGCATCTGTGAAAACAGTTGTCTGGCAAGTTGCCAGTTTTCGGAGTTGATGCAATACTTTACCTTAGGAGGTTCGATTGTGCCTTGTATCAGGCCCGCTTCTTTCAGTTCGCTAAGATGTTGCGACACGGTTGCTTTAGCTATCGGGAGCACTTCGTGTATGTCGCCGAAGAAACACTCGTTTCTTTGTGCGAGGAAGTGCAGAATGGCGATGCGGGTGGGATGCCCCATGGCTTTAGCAAATCTTGCAAGCCGTTCCTGTTCATGCGTTATCTCTAATTTCGTCATATTACTCCTTATTTGTTGTTCGTAAAATTACAAACAATTTCGGATATAACCAAATTTTTAAGAAAATTTCATAGAGCCTCGATTTAGAGGTAACTATTCACCTGACAAACTTATTGGTTATGAGTGAATTGTAAGACTGCACCCAGGCGCAGCGCCAAGTTGAAGATAATCAGTCTGCACTATCGGCAGTTCCGGGAAGCAGCCCTACATCATGCAGCCGTCAATATCAATTTTACAACTCGACTTTGAATTTAGGCGATTTCTAACTTTTTGTGTAATAATATATACTCAAAGAGGCCGCGCTTGAAAGCGCGGCCTCTTTGGTTGGATCTGTGACGAATGGAGAGTGGGATTATTTTGTTGCTTCTATTGAGGCTTTGTATTCCTTGAGTACTTTTTGGTTTACTTTTACCTTGTACTTCTTTTTGAGCGATTTGATCCACTCCTGTTCGAGAGCGTTCTGGTAGTCGGTGGTTATGGCGCCGCGTTCGTCGGCAACCTCTTCGGGCTGGTCGATAACCTTGCCTGCATGGGCGAAGTAGGCAATCCATTTGCCGGTGGGTGAGGGCGCGGGTTTGCCGAATGCAAGGCCGTCGATTATGGCGTTGTCACCTTCTGCTGCAAGCACGCGCTCCACTTTCACGTCTTTGCCGAACTGGCCGCGGAGTGCTTCTACAAGATTTTCGTTGGCGATGTTGTTGGCAGCTATGTAGCTTTGTGCCGCATCCTTGATTGAGTCGCTTGTGGCGAACACCACGTAACCCTTGAATTTGGGAGCTTTCCACGTAGCGTATTTCGCCTTGTTGGCCTCGAAATATGCCTTGATGCCCTCGGTATCCTCCTTGGAGCGGGTCCACACGTTGCGGTCGCTGATTTCAAACAGCAGCATGCCGTCGCGGTATTCGTTGAGCAGGTTGCGGTATTCCGTGTTCTCTTTTGCCAGATTCTCGCGCTCGGCGTTGACAGATGCTTCGTCGGCAACTTCCTCAAGACGCTGGAGGAACGAACCGTTGGCATCGTCGGCAGGCATCGCGCTGAAGTGGGAGGGGAGAGCGGCGAAGATGTCGCCTACGGTTATCTCCTCGTCGGCACCGTCGAGAGTGATGATGGTGCGTTCGTCGGCCACAAGCGACGCTACAAGCGTGGAGTCGAGGCGTCCGTATTGCGAGATGGTGTTGCGCACGTCGTCTACTATGGCCTGATTGATGGTTGTATTGTATTTGGCGCGGAGCTGGCGGGTCTTTGCACGTACGGGGATGTACTGGCGGTCGTCGCGGTCAATCATTGCGTTGATGCGGGGTGCCATATCCTCGTATGAGTCAATCTGTTTCCAGTCGAGGCGTTTCACGATATGATAGCCGTAGGCTGTGGCAAAAGGTTCGGATATCTCTCCGTTGGCCAGGGCGAATGATGTCGCCTCGAATTCAGGCACCATGCGGCCGGTCGAGAACCAGTCCATGCGGCCGCCGTTGCGTGCCGAACCCGGATCCTCGCTCTCGGCTTTGGCTACTTCGTCGAAGTCGGCGCCGTTCTTGAGCACTGTGTAAAGTGAGTCGATCTGGGCTTTCTTGACAGTCTGCTCCTCCTCGCTGAGTCCGCGGGTGAGTTTCAGTATGTGCTGCACTTTTACCTGACCCTGAGCCTTGCGGGTGGCGTTGACCTTCACGATGTGGTAGCCGAACTGTGTCTCGATGACAGGCGAAATTTCACCGACGGCTGTAGAGTAGGCGGCATCCTCAAACGTATAGGGGAAAGCTCCGGCCACGATATAACCCATGTGGCCGTGGTTCTGCTTTGCAGCCGGGTCGATGGAGTAGGTATCGGCCACTGTGGCGAAATCAGCGCGACCGGCGATTATTTCGGTACGGAGGCTGTCGAGCATCGCTTTTTTTGCAGCGGTGGCTTTTGCGCCGTAGGGACGTTCCACCATGATATGGCTTACGTCGACTTCGGTCTTCAACCGGTCGTATATGCTGTGCACGAGGCTGTCGCGTGCTGCCTGGTCGACCAGATAGGGCTCGGAAAGGTCACGTTTGTAGCCTGCGTATTCGTTGACGAACGCCTCGTTTTCAGCTATGCCGGCAGCTTCGGCGTCGGCAACCTTGAGTTTATACACCACGAAAAGGTCGAGATACTCGTCGATAGGCTGCGTGGCAAGCTGCTGCGCGTTGTTTTTCTGATAGAGATACGCGAATTCGCTGAGTTTGACAGGCTTTTTGTTGACAGTCATAAGCACCGGGTCGGCGTCCTTCGACGCAGCCGACAGGCTCAGTCCGCCCAATGCAGCGATAGTCAGCGACAAAAGTACTTTTTTCATTATTGTCTTTAGATTACGGTTTTTATTTTCTTGTTACGTATGATTGTTACTTAATATTAACGGAGCCGGTAGCGATTTATTATAATCCGGACGATAATAAAAGCAATTGGAATGAAAAATCCTGATGCGGCATGATTGATGATTGCACCGCGTCAGGATTCTTAATATTGTCGGTATGTTTCATTCATCTTGACGATGAAGCCGTGTCGATTACTGGTGCGAAGAGCTGTAGTTGGGCGCTTCGGCTGTGATGGCCACATCGTGCGGGTGGCTTTCGGCCACGCCGGCATTGGTGATGCGGGTGAATTTGGCGGTGTGGAGCTTCTCGATATTGCTTGCTCCGCAATAGCCCATGCCTGCACGCAGTCCGCCGAGCATCTGGTAGGTCACCTCGTAGAGCGAGCCTTTGAACGGTACGCGTGCTGCGATACCCTCCGGCACGAGTTTCTTGGTATCCGTCTCGTTGGCCTGGAAATAACGGTCTTTCGAGCCTTTTTCCATCGCTTCGAGCGAACCCATGCCGCGGTAAGTCTTGTATTTACGGCCGTTGTATATGATTGTGTCGCCGGGCGATTCCTCTACGCCGGCAAGCATTCCGCCGAGCATCACCGAGTATGCGCCTGCCGCGAGAGCCTTGACTATGTCGCCTGAGTAGCGTATGCCGCCGTCGGCTATCAAGGGTACTCCGGTGCCTTCAAGCGCTTTTGCCACGTCGTAGACTGCCGAGAGCTGGGGCACGCCGACACCGGCGATGATGCGGGTGGTACAGATTGACCCCGGGCCGATACCTACTTTCACGCCGTCGGCGCCGTTCTCCACAAGGTAACGGGCTGCCTCGCCGGTGGCGATGTTGCCTACTACGACATCGATTTCGGGATATTTCGCCTTTACGGCCTTGAGCACGCCGATTACGCCGCGCGAGTGGCCGTGGGCAGTGTCAATCACGATGGCGTCGACACCGGCTGCCACGAGAGCGTCAACGCGCTCCATCGAGTCGCCTGTCACACCTACGCCGGCTGCCACGCGCAGACGTCCGAGCGAGTCTTTTGCTGCGAATGGTTTGTCCTTTGCCTTGGTGATGTCCTTATAGGTGACGAGGCCGATGAGGCGGCCGTCGTTGTCGACAACGGGCAGTTTCTCTATTTTATGTTCTTGAAGTATGCGGGCGGCTTTCTCGAGATCGGTTGTCTGGGTAGTGGTCACGAGTCCTTCCGATGTCATCACTTCGTCGATAGGACGGTTGGGATTGCTTTCAAAACGCAAATCGCGGTTGGTGACGATACCGACAAGCTTGCGGTCGTCATCCACCACGGGAATACCGCCGATATGATATTCCTCCATCATCCGCAGGGCGTCGCGCACTGTCGAGCCGCGTTTGATTGTCACCGGGTCATAAATCATGCCGTTTTCCGCACGTTTCACTGCATGCACCTGACGCGCCTGCTCCTCTATCGACATGTTCTTGTGGATTACACCGATGCCGCCTTCGCGGGCTATGGCAATAGCCAGAGGCGCCTCGGTGACGGTATCCATGGCGGCCGACACGAGGGGTACGTTCAATGTGATGTTGCGGGAAAACTTGGTTGTCAAATCGACTTCACGGGGAAGTACCTCCGAATAAGCCGGAATAAGGAGGACATCATCGAATGTGAGCCCGTCCATCTTTACACGATCTGCAATAAATGACATATATAATGATTGCGTTAAATTTTATTGCATGCAAAGGTACAGATTTTTCGCAAAAAGCGCAACTCTATCCTGAATTAAATTGAATTTTTGTATGAAAATTTATTTTTTTATAATTACATTTGCCGATATACAACGACCAATCAATTAAAATAGGTAATTAATTATGAAAAAGTATTTTGCTCTATGTCTGTTGACGCTCGTGGCTCTTTTGCTTGTTCTGCCGGGGTGCGCTGATTCCAAAATCGAAACTTTAAAGAAAGAACTCGCCAAATACAATGCGACCTGTCCGCAGTCATTGGGTACGCTCGGACGTATCGACAGTATCGACTATGACGAAGACGGCCCGTTCATTGTGTACAATCTGACTGTCAATGAAGATGCAATCGAGTTTTCCGACCTTGACGGATTTCAGGAAAGAGTGCGTCCGGTGATGCCGGCACTGCTGTCTGGCAGCGAAGCTAAAAAGTTCGTAGAACTCATGACCGATTGCGGTGTCGGGCTTAAGGCTGTATACAGAGGCAGCAAATCGGGCAGAAAAGTCGAATTGGAAATTCCCGCATCGGATATTAAGAATATGAATGAGAATCCTCTTACCGAAGAAGAGAGCGCCGAGATGATTATCAAGCAGACGATTGATTCGAACAAAGCTCTTTGTCCTTCGGAAGTTGAGGAGGGTATGACCCTCATTGATGTTTTTGACGACGGCTCCAACATAGTATTCTTATGCGATGTCGATGAGGAAATCTATGACATGCAGAAATTGTCGGACAACGCTGTCGAACTGAGAAAAGAAATCAAATCCGAACTTCTTGGCGACGATATGATAAACACTACCGGCAAATACCTCGCACGTGCCAACCGCGGCATAACCTACCGCTACGCAGGCAAAGAATCCGGCCTTCACGTAGATGTGACCCTCACCCCCTACGACTTCCGCTAAGACTGCGTACTCAACAGTCGATTAACAGTAAGCAATGTACCAATCGATGTCAAAAGCATTGCAAAATTATAATTAACGGTCAAATGTCCCAATGCTGTTTACCTAAGCTGAGTTGAGTGGGGTTGAGTGGGGCGGGGGCGTCTCGCCCCCGTGGTAACTTTCAGTATATAAAAATAATACCACGGGGCGAGACGCCCCCGCCCCACACTGTGCCCCTTAAGTAAATAGCATTACATAGCGCTTTTACAAACTCTGTTGTATTTGTTTCTTGATTTCAAGCAGGGTGGCGGGGGTGAAACCTATGAAGGTGGGGAGGAGATAGTCGCAAAGAGGGCGTACGGTGTCGGCGGGGTTGGTTGTGGCAATGCCTATGACTGTCGCGCCGGCACGGCGTCCCGCTTCAAGGCCCTGGAGCGAGTCCTCGAATACGTAGCAGTCATCCGGTCGGCAGCCGAGCTTTTCCGCTGCGAGGAGATAACCCTGCGGGTCGGGCTTCGACCGGGTCACCATCGATGCGTCAATAACTTCGTCGACCATATCGCGCAGTACCGGCAACTGCTTGTACAGGTATGACATTTTCACCTCGTCGCTGCTCGTGACGATTGCTGTCGGTATGCCGGCAGTCTTAAGCGCCGTAAGAAATTCGCTTACGCCCGGAAACATCCGGTATTGCATCGTATCCTCAAAATCATGTATCCGCTGCATCACTTTCGCTTTAAGTTCGTCGCCGGGGAAATAGTTGAGGATGCTTTTGAGCGTGGTACCCTTTATGTCGGCGGCAAAAGTGGGGGAGGGCACTCCGAATTCACGGCCTGTCTGTGCCCAAAATTCTGTATATAAGCCTTCTGTGTCGATTAATACTCCGTCAAGGTCAAATAATACGGCAACTTTTCTATCCATCGTGATATGCTATTTTTTGTAAATTATTGCAAAATTAAGACTTTTTTCACCTAAAGTCATATTATAAAGCGTTAATTTTGCAGTGTATGAAAGAATCACGACTCAATTCCGACCCGACTATTCTTGGAACCCGTCCTATCGGACGCCTTCTGGTGCAATATTCCGTACCGGCTGTCATTGCCAGTGTCGTCACTTCGCTTTACAACATAATTGACTCTATTTTCATCGGCAGAGGTGTCGGGGCGATGGCTATCGCCGGCCTTGCGATCACATTCCCGCTGATGAACCTCGTGATAGCGTTCTGTATGCTCATCGCTGTGGGCGGAGCTACCATCACCTCCATCTTCATGGGGCAGAAAAACATTGCCCGCGCATCTGAGGTAATCAACAATGTGCTTACCCTTTGCCTGGTGCATTCGCTGATATTCGGCGGACTGACGCTGATATTCCTCGACCCGATACTGCTGTTCTTCGGCGCGACGGCCGAGACGCTGCCCTACGCCCGTGAGTTCATGCAGGTCATCCTGGCGGGAACACCGATTGCCTATGTGTTTATCGGGCTCAACAACCTGATGCGTGCTACGGGTTATCCGGCCAAAGCGATGGTGTCGGCGCTCCTCTCCGTGGGAGTCAACATTGCCCTGTGCCCTGTTTTCATATTCGTGCTCGGCTGGGGCATCAGGGGTGCGGCGCTCGCCACTGTGTGCGGTCAGTTGGCGGCCTTTACATGGGTGCTGTGTCATTTCATGTCGAAAAACAGCTATATCCATTTCCGCCGCGAGCGGAGCTGGCTTTCAGGAGCGATAGTCCGGCGCATCTACGCCATCGGCATGTCGCCGTTCCTGATGAACGTGTGCGCATGCGTCGTGGTGGTGTTCCTCAACAGGGCGCTGCTTGACTGCGCTGGCACCGACGGCAACCTTGCGGTAGGTGCCTACGGCATCATAAACCGTACCACGATGTTCTTCGTGATGATAGTGTTTGGTGTGACTCAGGGCATGCAGCCCATTCTCGGATTCAACTACGGTGCCGGCAAGTGGGTACGCGTGAAGCAGACACTCCGCAAAGGTGTTTTTATCGGCGTATGCATCACCACTACCGGATGGGTTGTGACCGAACTGTTCCCCGATACTATCAGCGGATTCTTCACTGTCGACCGCCAGCTTGTCGACATCGCCCGCAACGGTTTCCGCGTCTATTTTATCTGTTTTCCGGTTGTTGGTTGCCAGATTATCATTACCAACTTTTTTCAGTCAATCGGCAAGCCTAAACTGTCAATATTCCTTTCGCTTACCCGACAGCTGCTTTTCCTCATACCGTTTCTGCTCATACTGCCCGCATTCTTCGGCATTGACGGTGTCTGGGCAAGCATGGCGGCGTCAGATTTCCTCGCTTTCGTCGTGGCGGTGATAACCCTTATTATAATGATGCGTCGGCAGAACCGCAAATTCATGTCGGCGCCCTCAGCCACACCACTCTAACCGATTCCTTATTATGATACATAACCTGCAACTCCGCGTCGACCCGCGCACTGCCGCCACTCCTTTGCTTCTTAAGGCTCAGGCCTCGACCGTACTTGGTGTCGATGCTAATTCGATACACGACATTGTAGTGAAAAAACGTTCCATCGACGCGCGCCAGCGCCGTGTCATGGTCAACCTCACTGTCGATGTCTACGTCGGGGAAGATGCCCCGCAGTCACCGCTCCTGCGCCCTGTGAACTACGGCGATGTAAGTGCGGCCCCGCAGGCCGTTGTGGTCGGTGCCGGCCCCGCCGGACTGTTCGCGGCCCTGAGGCTAATCGAGCTTGGCGTACGTCCGGTCGTTCTCGAGCGCGGCAAAGATGTCGACGCCCGTCGCGTGGATATGGCGCAGATTTCCCGCAACAATATCGTCGACCCCGACTCCAATTACTGTTTCGGTGAAGGTGGCGCGGGTGCTTTTTCCGACGGCAAGCTCTACACGCGCTCTAAAAAACGCGGCAACGTCGAGAAGATATTGCAGATATTCTGTCAGCACGGCGCGTCGGCCGACATACTTGTTGACGCCCATCCGCATATCGGCACCGACCGTCTTCCGGGGGTAATCAAAGCCATGCGCGAAACGATAATACGTTGTGGAGGCGAGATTCACTTCGGCGCGCGTGTCACCGGATTGCTGCTTGCCGAAGATGGCGGCTCACTGCGCATTGACGGCGTACGTACAGCGTCGGGCGATACGTATCGCGGCCCGGTCATTCTCGCTACCGGACATTCGGCGCGCGACACCTACCGGATGCTCCTCGACAGCGGAGTGGCCATCGAGCCGAAAGGCATAGCCATAGGCGTGCGTCTGGAGCACCCGCAGCAACTCATCGACTCAATTCAGTATCACAATCCGCAGGGACGCGGCAAATATCTGCCCGCGGCGGAGTACTCGATGCTTACACGTGTGGCCGACCGTGCCGTATATTCGTTCTGCATGTGTCCCGGCGGGTTTGTCATCCCTTCGGCCAGCGGTCCCGACCAGCAGGCTGTCAACGGCATGTCGCCCGCTTCGCGCGGCACTAAATGGGCCAATTCGGGCATGGTGGTGGAAATACTTCCCGATGATGTCACGGACTATACGGGACCTTTGAAGATAATGTCGCTCCAGGAGGAAATAGAAAAGAAATTTTACGAGGAGAGCGACCGCACGCAGAACGCTCCCGCGCAGCGTATGACCGACTTCGTGGCCGGACGGCTCTCGGCGTCGCTTCCGCCATCGTCCTATGCCCCCGGAGTCCACTCCGCACGTGTCGACCGCATCCTTCCCGAATTCATATCGGGCCGTCTGCGCAAGGGATTTGAGGAATTCGGCTGCAAGTCGCGCGGATTTCTCACCGACAAGGCTATTGTGCTCGGCTGCGAGACACGCACCTCGGCACCTGTTAGGATTGTGCGCGACGATACGACGCTCTGTTCTGTCAATGTCGACGGCCTGTTTCCCTCGGGCGAGGGTGCCGGCTATGCGGGCGGTATCGTCTCGGCCGCTGTCGACGGAGAGCGTGCTGCCGATGCGCTCTATGAGCGTATGTTCAAAAATTCAAAATCACAAACCGTCTGATTATTACTATGGATAACGAAGATTTCAACACGAAGATATTGCCTCCGCTGGCCGAACGGTTGCGTCCCCGTACGCTCGATGACTATATCGGCCAGACACACCTTGTTGGACCCGACAAGGTGTTGCGGCGCATGATTGACTCGGGCAACGTGGCCTCGTTCATACTGTGGGGACCTCCCGGTGTGGGCAAGACAACGCTTGCAAGGATTATAGCCAATACCACCGAGTCGCCGTTTTATACGCTCTCTGCCGTCACGGCCGGAGTGAAGGATGTGCGCGACGTCATCGAACGTTGCCGCAATGACATCCGCGGTATGTTCACCAAAGGGCGTCCGATACTTTTCATAGATGAAATCCACCGTTTCAGCAAATCGCAGCAGGACTCGCTGCTCGGTGCCGTTGAGAGCGGTATCGTGACGTTGATAGGCGCCACGACCGAAAATCCATCTTTCGAAGTGATTCGTCCGTTGCTGTCGCGTGCGCAGGTCTACACGCTAAAGCCACTCGAAGCGCCTGAGCTGCAGCGTCTGCTCGACCATGCCATAACGCACGACGAGGTGCTGTCGCGACGCAATGTCGAGGTGCGCGAGACCACGGCGTTGTTCCGCTTTGCCGGAGGCGACGCCCGCAAACTGCTCAACATACTCGACCTGCTCGAGCAGTCGGTCAGTGCCGGTGAGCCGGTCATCATCGACGATGCCACGGTGACGGAGCGTTTGCAGGAAAATCCGTCGGCCTACGATAAAAACGGCGAGATGCACTACGATATAATTTCGGCATTCATCAAGAGCGTGCGTGGCAGCGACCCCGATGCCGCCATCTACTGGCTCGCGCGAATGATAGCCGGAGGTGAGGACCCCGAGTTCATAGCACGCCGTCTGACCATACTTGCCGCCGAAGATATAGGTCTTGCCAATCCCAACGCGATACTTCTTGCCAATACCGTTTACGACGTAATCAAGAAAATCGGCATGCCCGAAGGACGTATCCCTCTTGCCGAATGCACCATATACCTCGCCACATCGGCCAAAAGCAATTCCGCATACATGGCCATCAATGCCGCTCTTGCCAACGTAGCGCAGACCGGTGACCTTCCTGTGCCGCTCCATATACGTAACGCTCCGACATCGCTGATGAAAGAAATGGGCTACGGCGCCGACTATAAATACGCCCACGACTACCCCGGCAACTTCGTGGCCCAGCAATACCTCCCCGACGCCCTCCAAGGCACCCGTTTCTGGAACCCCTGTTCCAACCCCGCCGAAGACCGCCTCGCCCAGCTCCAACAATCCCGCTGGGGCAAAAAATAGCGAAAATTGTCGTCTCCAACCGACAATTTTCGCGAAAACTGTCGGTTGGAGACGACAGTTTTTAAGATTTATATTTGATAAGCATAATATTAACGCGGTTGAAAACCGCGTCTACTACGCTGGTACTCAAATAGTAGACGCGGTTTTTAACCGCGTTGTTGTAATACCTTCTATTTATAGGTCTTCTCCATCTGCATGGTTGTATTCATTATCGTAAAACATTGCTATACGATATTCGTCATATCTATCTTGAATAATCATGAACCAAACTAATTTAGGGACATTCAGTAAATATCTAACCAACTATTTGTCAAAGTCGTAGATATTTT
>ERZ780168.2084-NODE-2084-length-18609-cov-6.290126_pt1 | contig 18609 bp, 17 predicted proteins | sample MGYA00510981_ERZ780168 | MGnify/ENA primary metagenome ERZ780168 (study PRJEB29588, sample SAMEA2158769) | human gut metagenome | biome: human gut; feature: human-associated habitat; material: faeces | place: Denmark | collected 2008/2010 ...
GCGGTCTCGCCGGAGGTGTCCACGACCACGTCAGTCACGGCGCTGTCGGAGAAGGTCATGGTGACCTTGACGGTGGAGGAAATGCCCTCGGCAGTGCCCTCATAGGTGCCGGGGATGTAGGTGCCGGTTGCACCGGAAGCGGCAGCGCTGCCGGAAGCAGCAGTGGAGGTGGAGCCGGAGGCTGCATTGCAGGCAGCCAGAGCACCGGCGGTGACACCGCTCATGGCGGCGGCAGCGGCGATCTTCAGAAAGCCTTTGCGGGAGATCTTGTTCATAGTGGTTTCCTTCTCTTTCTCTTCTTGTGTCTCTTTGTGATTTTTGGCCCTGCTCTGTGGAAAAATCTGCACAGAACCAACAAAAACAGTTTAGCATACCTGTGAAAAGTATGTCAATCAATTTGGGGGCACGGAACGCCTTAAACTTTGTTAAACATTTGGCGCAGGTACGGCCCGGTCAATGGAGAAAAATGCAGGCTCTGCGGGGATTTTGGCCAAAAACAATGCACGGAAACATTGCACAGGTGTTGCGGTTATGTTACAATTGAGTTGCACACAGAAGCCGGCCAGCCACGACCGGCAGAATGGCAGCAAACGCTGTCACGGAAAGGGAGATTTTGGTATGAAGGTGGCAATGATCGGGCACAAGGACTTCCCGTCCCGTTCGGGTGGTGTGGAAGTCATGGTCGGCTGGCAGCCAGCCTGGTCCGGCGCGGTTATGAGGTCACGGTGTACAACCGCGGCCTGCAGAAGGGGCACAATGTTTACACGACCGAGGGCGTGCAGGCCCGCCGCATCTTTACCTTTCAGAAGGCGTCGCTGAATGCCATGGTCTATTCGTTCCTGGCCACCTTTGACGCCCTGACGCGGGACTGCGATGTGATTCACTACCACGCCATCGGCCCATCGGTGCCGCTGGTGATCGCCAAGCTGTTCGGCAAGCACACGGTGTGCACCGTGCACGGGCTGAACTGGAAGGTGGACAAGTGGGGCGGCTTTGCCAGCGCCTACCTAAGGCTGGGCGAGCGTGTGGCCGCAAAGTATGCGGATGATCTGGTGGTGCTGTCGGAGAGCGAGTGGAACTATTTTCAGGAGAAGTACGATCGTACCGCCATCCTCAACCCGCTGTCCATGACCTACCTCACCGACAACACGGCCTTTTATTTCTGGTGTACCATGGGTCTGCGCATGATCCCGCTGGCGGTCTGCTGCTTTGCAAAGCCGACGAAGGACCCTGCCGCCCAAAAACAGACATGGCAGCCGCCCTCGGCGCAGGAGGTGCAGCGGCGCATCCGGGCACAGTACCGGGAGAAAGGAAGTTCTTCATGATCCATATCCTGCAGTCGGTCAGCAACATGGACCGGGGCGGCATCGAGTCGATGCTGATGAACTATTACCGGCATCTGGACCGCACGCGGTTCCAGTTCGATTTTCTGGTCAACAAGAAAAAGCCCGGCTTTTTTGATGACGAGATCCGCGCACTGGGCGGGCGCATCTTCCAGAGCCCGGGCGTAGCCCCGCAGAGCTACCCGGCCTACCTGCGCTCTATGCAGCAGCTGCTGGCCCAGCACCCGGAGATCAAGGTGCTGCACCACGCGCAGACCGGGCGCGTCCACACGCTCATCTGCCGCGGCAGCGCAGAGGAACTGGAACAGCAGCTCGCCGCGCTGCACCCGATCTTTATCGACGCGGTGCCGCTGTCACTTGAAGAAATTTTCATCTATGAACTGGGAGGTGAGGACTATGCGATCCGCGACATCGTTCTTTGATAAGACTTTATTCCGCAGCCAGCTCAAACACACCTGGCCGCTCTGGCTCGGCTACACCGCCTTGTGGCTCTTCCTCGTGCCGGTCATGCTCTTTTCAGAGCTTTCCGCCTATCAGGGCGGTTACAGCGCAGCGGATGCATCCTACCTGCTGCTCAATACCGGCGTGCGCGGCGGCATCTTCATTTCCTTCTTCTTCGGCCTTTTCTTTGCGATGCTCGCCTTCTCGCACCTGACGCAGAGCCGCGCGACGAACGGCTTCCATGCGCTCCCCGTGCGGCGCGAGACCATCTTTCTGACCGCCTACCTCACGGGACTGTTCTGCCAGCTTTCCAGCATTCTCGTCACGTACCTGCTCGGCGCGGCGGTCTCTGCCCCGCTGCACCTCAGTTTCTGGAGTGTCACTGGCGCGGCCATGGGCAGCGCCATGCTCGAAGCCGTCTTTTTCTACTCCTTCGCCGCGCTGTGCATGATGATGACGGGGCAGATCCTCGCCGCGCCCGTCTTCTATTTCGTCGGCAATATCCTCGTCCCGGGAATGGAATATCTGCTGCGCAACTTTGCGGGCAATTTCCTCTACGGCTACAGTGGGCACACCGACGTTGTGCTCGGTTTCCTCTCCCCGCCCCTCTATATGTACCCCGAGGTGGACATCGCCTCGATCGAGACCTGCGAGAGCGACTCGTACTATGTGACTGCCTACGCGCTTGAGCACCGCTCTTTCATGATCCTCGCCGCCTACGCGCTCGCGGGACTTGTCATCGCCCTCATCGCGCTGCTCCTCTACCGCACGCGCAAGAGCGAGATGACCGGCTCGACGGTCGCTTTCCCGTGGGCGACGCCCATCTTCAAGTACGGCGTGGCGTTCTGTACCGCCGTTGCCCTCGGGCAGTTCCTCTACTATTTTCTCTTCGGCCAGTACCGCTCGAGCGACAACGATTCCCTGCCCGGCACGATCCTCTGCATGGCGGCGGCGGGGCTTGTGGGCTACTTTGTCGCCGAGATGCTCATCAAAAAGAGCTTCCGCGTCTTCCGCGCGGGCGCAAAGGGCGCGGCCATCGTCGCGCTTGCTCTCGTGCTGCTCGGCGTTGCGATGAGCTTCGACCTCACGGGCTATGAAAAGCACGTGCCGGACGAGAGCGAGATCGAATCCGTTTACTACACCTTCTCCGGCATGACGAACGTCACGACCGACGACGCCGATACCATCCGCCGCCTCACCGCAGCACACCAGGCCATCGTCAAAAACCGGAACGAGCAGGCGCGCATCGCAGACGCATGGGACGCGGATACGCTCTCCCAGAGCGATCATGACGACATCGAACATTTCTCCCTGCGCCTGACCTACTACCTCAAGGACGGCTCGCAGCTCTCGCGCTCCTATTCGCTCTACCTGCGGAGAAGCGACCTCACCGTGCCCTCGTCCGTCACGGCGCGCGTGAACGCGCTCTATATGTGCAGAGAGTCCGTGCTTCGTCGCGTCCTCGGCTACGGCTACGAGCACCTCGGCGATACGCCGCGCTTCCTCGACAGCTACTGCTATTACGATGAGAAATCCAACACAAAGGACTATGCCCTCACCGCCGCGCAGGCCGGGCAGGTCTACGCCGCGCTGATGCGGGACGTTCAGGATTCCGATAACGGCGGCAGCGACATCTTCGCCGTGCAGGAATACCAGTACGATCCCCCCATCTCCTTCTGGCTCGAGCTGTACTTTGAGTCCACCAATGAAAAAGGCCGCCCGGAGGTGTATACGCTCAGCCCCAATGTGAACGGCTCGACGCCCAACACCCTGCAAGTACTGAATGAGCTGCTGCCCGAGCTGAAATCCAACACCGTAACGCCGCCCAGCGACGACGGCATTCACACCCTCCCCGCCACAGAGGACGTTTCCACCACGGAAAGTGTGAACTGACATGGCAGAAAAAACAAAGCGCCGCCGCACTGGGAACAAGAAAGCATTTCTCGTCCTGCTCGCGCTCGTTTTGCTCGTTCTCGGCGGCGTGAAGCTGCGCTATTCGCTCGCCCACCGGGGTCTCCCCGGTTCGAATGTCAGCGTGCCGGACTTTGTCACGGTCGACTACATTCCGACAAACGAATACTCTCGTCCCGGCACGCCGCTCAAGGAAATTTCCGGCGTGGTGGTGCACTATGTCGGCAATCCCGGCACGAGCGCCGCGGCAAACCGCAGCTTTTTCGCCAATCTCGCCCTGACGCACGAGACCTACGCAAGCGCGCACTTTGTCGTCGGGCTGGAGGGTGAGATCTTGCAGTGCGTGCCGCTGACGGAGATTGCCTACTGCTCGAACACCGCGAACGACTACACCGTGTCCATCGAGGTCTGCCACCCCGACGACACAGGCAAGTTTGACGACGCGACGATGGAGAGCCTTGAAAAGCTCGTCGCGTGGCTGTGCGAGACGTTTTCTCTCGACCCCGACGCGGACGTCATTCGACACTACGACGTGACGGGCAAGATCTGCCCCAAATACTACGTGGAAAATGAAGATGCGTGGCTCGCCTTCCGGCAGAATGTGAGCGCGCGCATCGAAGAGGACAATGCCGCAAGCGGTGAAACCAACTGAGAAATTAAATCGGGAGGGATCTCATGCACGACTTTGTTTCCTATCTTTTTTATCTTTTGCAGCGCGGCATGCGCTTTGCCGTGCCCGCCGCGCTCGTCTGCGGTCTTATTCTGGCCGTCTGCTACGCCGTCTGCCGCAGGCGGGGCCACCGCTTCCCGTGGGGAAAGGCGGTCTGCACGGTGCTGCTTGTCGGCTGGGCGGCGGTCACGGTCTTCGTCACGCTGCTGCGCAGCGAGCCGAATGAATTTGCCGCGCGGCAGTGCAATTTGCAGCTTTTCCTTGCTTGGCGCGAAGCGTACCAGCGCTTCACGCTGCAAATCTGGCTCAACGTGCTGCTCAACATCGCGCTCTTCGTCCCGCTCGGCGTGCTGCTGCCGCTCTTGTGGAAACCGTTTCGCAAGTGGTATGCCGCGCTGGGCGCGGGCTTCGGCGTTTCGCTCCTGATCGAGCTGGCGCAGCTTTTCACCGGAAGCGGCATGTGCGATGTGGACGACCTCTTCACCAACACGCTCGGCGCGATGCTCGGCTGGTGTGCAGCAATGCTCGTGCTCGCGCTGCATCAAAAGAACAGGACGTGGCCGTGCTACTGCGCGCTGCCCGCCGCGTTCGCACTCGCACTATCCGCCATTTTCATTTCCTACGCCGCGCAGCCCTACGGCAACCTGCGCGACGCCTCCGTCACGACGGCAGACTTAAGCGGCGTCCGCTGGTCGGTCGACTTTGCGCTCGACGAAGACAGCAAAACCGCCTATGTCTATCAGGCGCAGGTGCTCAACAACGTGGGCGCCGACCGCTTCGCCGCGGAATTCGCCGCCGCGCACGGCGTCGAATTTCCGGATGCGTACTACTACGATGACCTTGTGATCTACGCCAACCACTCTTCCGGCGACTTCCTCAACGTCACCCTGCACGACGGCACGTGGGAATACAGCTTTGGGCGCGATCACACGCCCCTTTTCGATGCGCCCGCGTCTGGTGTCACAGAGGACATGCTGCGCGAAGAGCTCGACAAGTTTGGCTTTTCCATCCCCGCCGACGCCGCGTTCACGCTCTCGCCGTATGGCGAGACCTCTTACCGCGCGGTGTTCTCCGCCGATCTTCTCCCCACGGAGGATGGCTTCCTCCACGGCACGCTCACTTGTGATCTGAGAACACAAGACGACGGTCAAGCGACGCTCTCGCAGCTCGAAAACCGCATCACCACGCTCGCGCCCGTGCGCGAAGAGCCTATTCTCTCCCCCGCGCAGGCGCTCGCCGCGCTGCAATCGGGCAAGAGCTTCGAGGGCGCGTGGTTCGCGCAAAGCGTCCAGCAAATTGAGGTGCGCTCCAGCACGCTCGACTACCTCTCCGATTCCAAGGGCTTCTATCAACCGGTCTACCGCTTCGAGCTGTCGCTCGCCGGTCAGGCGGGCGGCATCACCGACGCGGTCGACTATGTCCCCGCGCTCTTCTGAGCGCCGGAGTGCAAGGAGGCTTACGATGAAACGCATATTTGCCTCGCTGCTCAGCTTCGCACTGTGTCTTGCGCTGCTTTTCTTCGTCCGGAACGAATCCGACGAACCGCTCCTGCACGTCGCGCTGAAATCAGCCGGCGAGCAGGACGCCGCCTACGTCTACGAAACGGTCTATGCAAGCGGCAAAAGCCGCCGCTGCAATGCTTTCACACCCGACACCTGCGTCTTTTACACCGCCGACTACGCAGACTTTGACACCTCCGCGCTTCGCTCGCACAGGGTCAACACACTTGTCGCCACCACGCTCTATGATTCTGTCGGCAATGTCGTTGAACCCAACGAAACGATGATCGCCATGATGCACGCTGCCGCAGACCAGATCGACCACGCGATCTTCGATTTTCAGATTATCGTCGTGAACGGCCAGCGCTACTTTGCCTTTGTTAAGCTCAACGTCAACTGGTGGGATCCGTGCACGCTGTACGAGTACGAGGGCGGAGAGCTCCGCGAGCTCGCGCAGTGGGACAACATGCGCCTGCTGTCGATCGGTTTCATATGAAAAAAGTGGCTGTCTCGACAGAGACAGCCGCTTTTCCTTTTTCACTTGTTTTTCTCCAAGCTGTACGGGTCCCGTCCCGCAGCGAATTCGGAGATCATCTCTGCCGTCAGGGCGATACCGTTGTTGACGAAGGTCTCCTGCAATTCTTTCCGGCTGACCCACGCGCCGTCCGCCAGCTCAAAGTTGTCGAGATGGATGGCATCGTCGTCGCCGTCGAGCCTGCACCAGTAGCCCATCATGATGTTGCCGCTGATGCCCCAGGGCTGACAGCGATAGTAGCGCAGGTCCTTGACCTTTAATCCGACCTCCTCCATCACCTCGCGGTGTACGGTCTGCTCAAAGCTCTCGGCAAACTCGGTAAAGCCCGCGATCAGCGCCGTGCGCTGCGCGCCGGGACGGTTGGCGTACTTCGTGAGCAGCAGGTAGTCCCCGTGCGTCACGGCCACGATGACCGACGGGTTGATGCGCGGGAAGATCATGTTGCCGCACTTCGGGCAGCGCATCATGCGCTCGTTCACATCGTGGACGAGCTTCTCCCCGCAGCGGCCGCAGTAGCGCGCGTCGCGGTACCACGAGCACAGGTGCCACGCGCTGACCGCCGCATAGGCGAGCTCCTTGGGCTTTTCTGTGCGGAAAAGGCCGATGTTGCGGTAGGAGTAGCCGTCGAGCGCACGCTCGTTTTCGTCAAAGAGCAGGTAGTATTCCCGCCCGTCGAGCTCAAAAAGATAAGTGAACGCCTCGTCGGGCTCGGTAAACTGCGCGCGCGATGGGAACTTGAGGCCGTTGTCGTCGATGCGGCACAAAAGGTCCTGCCCGCGGAACTGCACCACGGCGCTGCTCTTTTTCGGCACGGCGTTCTTTTTCCACTCGTTGTAAAGATGCTTCGGCTCGATATCCTGGATCATGTCGGCTTTCCTCCCGCGTGTTTGTTCTTTCGCAGGACTATTCTACAACGGATCAAAGGGATTTGCAAGCGGGGCTTATTCCTCGATCATGCGCCTGCGCTTCAGCTCTTCGATCCTTTTCCCATCGCGGCGCACGGAAATCATACCGGCAATACCGCCCGCCAACAGTCCCGCCACGATCAGGACGGTCAGCACCATATACACAGGTGAATCAAGCTGTGTGTCCAGCCAGTTTGAAAAGCCGTACTGTGAGATCGCTTTGTAAGCATGTCTCCCTTCTAACAGCACCAGCACCAGCGCGCCGAGCATCCCGCTGCGGTAATGCGAGCGCCGCTTTTCCAGCGCCGCGATCTTGGAGTCCAAGTCAGAGTACAGCTCAAACGCGCCGTCCGCCGTCTTTTTGCGCAGGATCAGCACCTCGCCGTACTCGCCCACCAGCGCCGCGCCCGTCTCGCCGAGCGTGCGCAGATAGTCGTCCTTTTCGCCGTCGCGCGATTCGTAAAAGTATTGTACGCGGTAGGTGTATTCGTCCTGCTCCCCGCGCACAAAGCGCAGCTCATCGCGCACGATTTCGCAGCATTGCCAGCCCTCGTGGGACATTTTGTTGAGATAGCGCTCCATCTCTTCCACCCGCTCGGGGCCAAGCGGTGCTCTGTTCCACTTCTTCGTCATCGTCTCTGCCATTTCTGTTCTCCTTTCATTCCTCGATCAGGCGTTTCCGCTTCAATTCTCCATACGTTTTCCCCACACAGGCAGCCTGCATTGCGGTCCTTACCGCCGCGGCGGTGCCCAGCACGCCCAGCACCGCATACCAGACGATGTGCTTTCCCCATAGCCGCAGCGATAAAAAACTTGGCTGGTGATAGGTCTCTCTTAGGTCGGCATACATCGCGTCAAAGCTGACAGCCAGATCATACCAGACCCACGTGTTATAGAACCAGTCCGCCGCTAGCAGCGCAAACGCGACCGCCAGAATGATCTTTATCCGCATCAGTCGCCGCGCGTCCATGATCTGCGCATCGAGGTCAGAATAGAGCGTAAACGGCGCACCGTCCGCTCTCTTGCGCAGTACAAGGAATGAACCCATATCGCCGACCTTCTCGACGCCCATGTCCGCGAGCGTTTTCACATAGTCGGTACGCTGGCCGTCACGCGATTCGTAGATGTACTGCACGCGGTATTCATACTCGTTCGGCCCGCCGCGGCGATAGGTGTAAGTGCCGTAGGTACACTTTTCCAGCAACCAGCCCTGCGCCGCCAGACGTGCAAATTTGCGCTCCAGTTCCCCCGGTTCCAAAAAACAATAAGGAAGGTGCCAGACCCGCTTTGTGTCCTTTTCCATCGTTATCCTCCTCTCAGTTCCATTCGTTTGTCAGCGCGTCGCCGTTTTGCGTCAGCTCATGCAGTCTTCTCAGCTCCGCGCGCACAGCCTCGCGGCCCGCGGGCGTGATCTGATACTCCTTTTTGCGCCCCTCGCTCTCGTCGCCGAGCGACACGATCCAGCCGCGCTCGGTCAGCGTCGCGAGCGCGCCGTAGAGCGTACCTGCGGCGAGCCGCACACGCCCGCCGCTCAAATGCTCTACGTTCTGCATGATGCCGTAGCCGTGCAGCGGCGTATCCAGCGAAAGCAAAATGTAAAAGACCGCTTCGGTCAGCGCCGTCGTTCCCATGTGTATCCCTCTTTCTTCGGCCCCCGTTATAACGGAAACCGATATATCGTCTACCGATAAAGTATCATATTGCTCTCTCCCCGTCAACTGAAAAAACGGAATGCCCTCCCTGCCATCGCCCAAAGTTTTCCGCAAATACAAAAAGGCAGGGGACGCTCTCGCATTCCCTGCCAAAATAACTTATCCCGCCGCCCACAGGCGGCCAAAAGCGTCGCAAACTTTCGCATCCGCAGACGCGAAATAAATTTGAATCGTTTTTTCTGACGTCACCGTCGTGGCATTACGACTCCCGCGCCCTTTCGGGCGCGCCAATCGTGCCACTTCCTCGAAACCGGCTCGCTTCATCCGCCACCGGCGGCGCTTCGCCGATTTCCATGTGCGTCAGAAAAAACTCTTCTCGCTTCGCACGTGTCGCAACCGCCCTCCGGGCGGCAAGGCACGAAGCGAAGTGCATCCCCACTTTAAAAAGAGGCACGGTAAACCGTGCCTCTTTTTTAAAGTTTCGTGATGACCGGCAAAACCATCGGGCTTCTCTTCGTCGCCTTAAAAAGATAGTTGCTCACCGCGCTGCGGATCGCGCCCTTGAGTTCGTTCAGGTCGCGCCCGCGCTTGCCGCGGTAGGCCTCCGCCGTGGACATCGTGAGGTTTCTGAGGTCCTGCAGCAGCTCCTCGGAATCCTTGACGTAGATAAAGCCGCGCGTGATGATCTCCGGCTCGGCCAGAAGGTCGCCGTTCTGCGCGGAGATGGGCAGCACGACGACGACCATGCCGTCTTCCGCCAGATGCTTGCGGTCGCGCAGCACGACCGCGCCGACGTCGCCGACGCCGTAGCCGTCGACAAACACCTCGCCCGCGGGCGCATAACCGGGCACGCACTTCATCGAACGCGCACCGATCTCGACGGCGTCGCCGTTGTCGCAAATCACAATATTCTTGCGGTCCATGCCCATCTGGAGAGCGAGATCCTTGTGCAGCTGGAGCATGCGCTGCTCGCCGTGCACGGGGATGAAATACTTGGGCTTTGTCAGCGCGTGGATGATCTTGAGCTCCTCCTGGCACGCATGGCCCGAAACGTGCAGCATGTCCGCGCGGTCGTAGATGACCTCAACGCCCTTGCGGAAAAGCTCGTTGATGACACGCGAGACGGTGTTCTCGTTGCCGGGGATGGCGCTCGCCGAGATGATGACGCGGTCGCCGGGGCCGACCTCGATCTGCTTGTGCTGGGAGAACGCCATGCGGTACAGGGCGGACATCTCCTCGCCCTGCGAGCCGGTGGTGACGATGACCTGCTTTTCCAGCGGCATCGACTTGATCTTGTTGATGTCGACCACGGTGTTTTTCGGCGGCTTCATGTAGCCGAGGTCCATGGCGACCTTTGTGACATTTTCCATGCTGCGGCCCGTGACGGCGACCTTGCGCCCGCACTCCGCCGCGGCGTCCATGATCTGCTGGATGCGGTGGACGTTGGAGGCGAACGTCGTGACGATGATGCGCTGTTTGCAGCCCTGGAACAGGCGGTTGAAGGTCCGGCCCACCGTGCGCTCGCTCATCGTGTAGCCCGGGCGCTCAACGTTCGTCGAATCCGCGAGCAGCGCCAAAACGCCCTGCTTGCCAAGCTCACCGAAGCGGGCAAGGTCGATGACCTCGCCGTCGATGGGCGTCGAGTCGATCTTGAAGTCGCCCGTGTGGACAACGGTGCCAAGTCCTGTGTGGATGGCGAACGCGACAGAGTCCGCGATGGAGTGGTTCACGTGGATGAACTCCACGCTGAACTTGCCGGCCTTGACGGTCATGCCGCTTTCCACCGTGACGATCTTCGTCGATTTGAGAAGGCCGTGCTCTTCGAGCTTTAAGCGGATGAGGCCCGCGGTCAGGCGCGTGCAGTAGATGGGAATATTCACCTTTTTGAGGATGTAGGGCACGGCGCCGATGTGGTCCTCGTGCCCGTGGGTGATGAACATGCCGCGGATGCGGTTCTTGTGCTTGACAAGATAGCTCACGTCGGGGATGACGCAGTCGATGCCGTACATGTCGTCGCTGGGGAACGCCATGCCGCAGTCGACCACGATGATCTCGCCGCCGTATTCGTAAACGGTCATATTCTTGCCGATCTCATTGAGACCGCCGAGAGGGATGATTTTTAACTGTTCAGCCAATGCTGGTTCAACTCCTTTTGATTCGTTCGTTGCAAAAACGATAGATTTGTTTTGATTTTGTCATGTGCGTCCGGGCCAAAAAGCGCAAAGCATTGGAGACGTCCGTACTCTCACTTCGCCCTGCTTCACGAAGCGATCGCACCTGCGGCGCCTTTTGGATCCCTATGGACTTTCTATGAGAACCGCGAAAATGCGGTCAAAACCCGTTGTCGCGGAGGCTCTTGCGCGTATTTTTTCAGCGCGGCCATCCACTATTACGGGATAGTATAGCACGTTTTCCACCAAAAGTATACCACATTTTTTGTCGACGCCGAAAAATAAAATATTGATATTGTATCCGCCCGCCCCGACGTGTTATAATGAAATGGATTATTCCCGCGGTTTGCCGCAGTAATATCGATCATAACGGGAGGGCAGCTTCATTATGCGGAACAAAAAGATCAGCAAACTGGTAGACCCCAGCTTCCGGCTCTACTTTCTTGTCGGCTTTCTCTTTGCCGCCGTCACGGTGCGCGTGAGCATCCCTCTCGCGATCTGCGAGGCTGCGGCGATGGCGTTTCTCTGGTGGTACTTCCGCCACACGGCGCAGAAGCGCCGCGAGGGCATCCGCCAGTACATCGACGACGTGACCGACGACATGACCACCGCCGACAAGGCCTCGATGCTCTCGGCCCCGTTCGCGATGATGGTCTTCCGTCCCGACACGCAGGAGATCCTATGGAGCAATGACAGCTTCATGCAGCTCACTGGCGTGCGCGAGGATATCTTTGACAACCGCATCGACGATATTCTCCCCGATTTTCCGACGCACTGGCTGCTCGAGGGCAAAAGCGAGTGCCCCGAAACGGTGCTGATGGGCGGGCGCCACTTCCGCGTGTTCGGCAATCTGAGCCATCCCTCCTCCCGCCGCGGCGGACAGAGCCTTCTTGCCACAACGTACTGGACGGACGTGACCGAGCAGGACTCGCTGCGCGAGGAGAACGAGAGCCGCCGCCCCATCGTCTCGGTCATCGTGATCGACAACTACGAAGAGCTGATGAAGGCTGGCAGCGAGGCGTCGCGCAGCGCGGTGCTCGCCGCCATCGACGAAAAGATCAGCACATGGCTCAAGGATTCGCACAGCCTGCTGCGCAAATTCGATCGTAACCGCTACGTGCTCGTCACGACCGAGCAGGAGTATCAAAAGCTGCTTGAGGGTAAATTCTCCGTGCTCGACGCGGTGCGAAGCGTCGTCACTGAGGACGGCGTCGCCGCAACGCTCTCGATCGGCGTGGGCAAGGACGTGGATGACTACGAAACGCTCTATCAGAACGCCATGCTCTCGATCGAAATGGCGCTCTCGCGCGGCGGCGACCAGGTCGTCGTGCGCAACCGCCTTGACTTTGAATTCTACGGCGGCAAGGCCAAGTCCCCCGAAAAGCGCACGAAGGTCAAATCCCGCGTGATGGCCAACGCCCTCGGCGAGCTCATTTCCGACGCAGGCCAGATCTTCGTCATGGGCCACGCGCACGCGGACATGGATGTGGTCGGCGCAGCGGCCGGCATCTGCTGCATCGCGCGCAAGCGCGGCAGAAAGGCGCAGATCGTCATCGACATGGAGGACAACGTCGCAAAGCCGCTGCTCAGTAAGCTTGCGGCTCTTCCGGAATACAAGGACGCCTTTATCTCCGGCAACGACGCGTTCATCTCCGCCCAGCCGGGCGCGCTGCTCGTCGTGGTGGACACGAACCGCCCCGACTTTGTCGAATCCGAGCAGCTGCTTGATGCGTGCAACCGCGTGGCGGTCATCGACCACCACAGAAGAGCCGCGAATTATATCGAATCCGCCGCGCTCAACTTCCACGAGCCCTACGCCTCGAGCGCGTCCGAGCTCGTGACGGAGCTTTTGCAATACCTCGCCGACCCGACCGATTTACTTCGCGCGGAGTCCGAGGCGCTGCTCGCGGGCATCGTGCTCGACACGAAGAACTTCACGATGCGCACCGGCGGGCGCACGTTTGAGGCCGCCGCGTTCCTGCGCCGCGCGGGCGCGGACACGTCGGACGTACAGCGACTCTTCCAGAGCGACCTTGCCGGCATGGTCGAGCGCTATGACATCATCCGTCACGCCGAGCTCGTGCACGGCGACATCGCCGTGGCCGCGGTTGAAAAGGAGATCGACCGCGTGACCGCCGCCAAGGCGGCCGATGAGCTTTTGACGCTCTCCGGCATCCATGCCTCGGTCGTGCTCTATAAGCACGGCACGGGCGTGAACCTGTCCGCGCGCTCGCTTGGCGAGATCAACGTGCAGTTCATCATGGAAAAGCTCGGCGGCGGCGGCAATTCGACCACCGCGGGCGGCCAGGTAAACGACGCCACCGTGGATGAGGTGCGCGAGCGTCTGCTCGCCGCCATCGACGAATATATGGAAGAGTGACGCTCTTCCCCACAACGTAAATCACCCCACAAGGAGGAAACAGATATGAAAGTCATTTTAACGCAGGATGTGAGAGGTCAGGGCAAAAAGGGCCAGCTCATCGACGCAGCCGAGGGCTATGCAAGAAACTTCCTGCTGCCCCGCAAGCTCGCCGTGCTCGCCACGGCTGACGCCATTAACACCATGAACCTGAAGGAAAAGGCCCGACGCGCCGAGGAGGCCGCGAACCGTCAGGCCGCCGTCGAAATGGGCGGCAAGCTCAAGAACGTGACCGTCAAGCTCACGGCCAAGGGCGGCAAGGAGGGCAAGCTCTTCGGTGCCATCACGAGCAAGGAAATTTCCGAGGGCCTTGCGAGCCAGTTCCAGCTCGACGTGCCCAAGCAGAAGATCGTGCTCGACGAGCCCATCAAGGCCTTCGGCACCTACGAGGTCAAGGCCAAGCTCGGCTACGAAGTGAGCGCCAGGTTCTCCGTCAGCGTGAGCGAGGAGTAAGGCGCAAGATTACGCAATTAAGGAGGTCTTCTCGTGGAAGATATCTTCTACCGGCAGATGCCTCATTCGCTCGAGGCCGAGCAGTCCGTGCTCGGCTCGATGCTCATCGACGCAAACTGCGTCAAGGACGTGATGGAGCAGCTCCGTCCCGATGATTTTTACTTAAAGCAGAACCGCGAGATCTTCGAGACGATCTACTCCATGTTCGTCTACTCCAAGCCCATCGACGGCGTGACCGTCGCGGGCGAGATGGAGAAAAACGGCACCTATGAGGAAAGCACGACGCGCCCGTACCTCGCCCAACTGATGGACGTGACGCCCACGAGCGCAAACGTGATGGAATACGTCGGCATCGTACGCGACAAGGCGCTGTTGCGCGCGCTCTATACCGTGGCGGGGGAAATTTCCACCATGGTGCAGGACGGCACAGGCGGCGCGTCCAGCGTGCTCGACGCGGCGGAGCAGAAAATTTACGCCGTGCGCCGCGGGCGCAGCGCGCAGAGCATGGCGAGCATCGGCGTTGTTTTGCAGGGCGTTCTCGACCATTTGAGCGAGCTGAGCGCCAACGGCGGCAAAACGCTGCCCGGCCTCCCCACGGGCTTTGGCGTACTGGACGACAAAATGAATGGCCTCAACAAATCGGACCTTGTGCTGCTGGCCGCACGTCCCGGTATGGGTAAAACGAGTATGGCGCTGAACCTTGCGCTGAATGTCGCGCGCTCAAGCGGGCAGGCCGTGGCCGTGTTCTCGCTCGAAATGTCGCGCGAGCAGCTCGTGACGCGTATCTTATCGAATCAGGCGACGGTCGAGAACCAGCGTCTCGTGACGGGCAACCTGCGTGAGCAGGACTGGGTCAACATCGCAAACGCCGCATCTGTCCTCTCGGGGCTTGACATTCTCATTGACGACAATCCGCTGCTCACCGTTGCGGACATGAACGCCAAGTGCCGCCGTATCGACAATTTAGGTTTGGTAGTCATCGACTACTTGCAATTGATGGCGTCCTCCGGCGCGAAGGGCTACAGCGGCGAGAGCCGCCAGCAGGTGGTCAGCGATATTTCCCGTATGCTCAAGATCATGGCAAAGGAGCTTCAGGTTCCCGTGCTGTGTCTTTCCCAGCTCTCGCGTGCGAACGAAAAGCGCGAGGATAAGCGCCCCATGCTCTCCGACCTTCGTGAATCGGGTGCCATCGAGCAGGACGCGGATATCGTCATGTTCCTGTACCGCGACGATTATTACAACGAGGACTCGGAAAAGCGCAACATCGCCGAGTGCATCATCGCCAAGAACCGCCACGGCGAAACCGGCAAGGTCGAGCTCGCCTGGTCGCCGCAGTATACGACGTTCTCGTCGCTCGACTACCGGCATGAAGAGGACTGAGCTGCCGCGCGCGGAAGCGCTCTGCGCGCGCTATCTCGACAAGAACCGGCCCGTGCTCGCCGCCGTGTCCGGTGGTTTGGACTCGATGTGTTTACTGCATTTTCTGCGCGGGGAGGGGTATGACGTCTCCTGTGCGCACTTCAACCACCAGCTTCGCGGCGAAGAGGCTGCGCGTGACGAAGACTTCGTCCGCGCGTGGTGCGAAAAAGAGGACATTCCATTCTATCTGGGCACCGGTGACGTGCGTGCCCACGCGCGCGCAACCGGCAAATCGGAAGAGGAAGCTGCGCGCGACCTGCGCTACGCCTTTCTCCGTGAAACAGCGCAAATGCTCGGTGCCCAGATCGCGCTGGCACACCATGCGGACGACAACGCGGAAACGGTGCTCTTAAACTTCGTCCGCGGGACGGATCTGCGCGGCCTGTGTGGTATGCGGCCCAAGCAGGGCGACATTGTCCGCCCGTTCTTAGAGCAGACGCGAGAAGAGCTCGTCACCTATGCGCGCGCTCACAACATCCCGCATGTCGAGGATCACACGAACGCGGACCCGAACGCCGCCGCACGGAACTACCTGCGGCTTGAAATTCTGCCGCGGCTCAGGGAGCTCAATCCCCGCGCGCCTCAGCATATCGCCACAACGGCGCGTTCATTGACTGCGCTCGACGATGCGCTTGAGCAGGCGGCGGAAGCCGCACTTTCCCATGCAAAAGCGCAGGACGGCGGTATTTCGCTGTCGCTGGACTGCTTTCTTGCCGCCGATGAAGTCGTGCAGCCACGTATCCTGCTGCACTTGGCCGACGCGCTCGGCCTCGGGCGCAAGGACATCGGGCGCAAGCAGCTCGACGCGATCTGCGCCCTTGCACAGAGAGGCGGCAGCGCCGAGCGGCGCTATACGCTGCCGCAGAGCGCGACTGTCCGCATCGCGGACGGCGCGCTGACGATGGCGTTCTCCCCCGCCGCGCTGCCAAAGGCGGCGCTTGTGGAAAACGTTCCCCTCCCATGGGGCAATTTCGAGCTGACGCTGCTGCATAAGCCCGACGGCGAGGGCATTTCGCTCCGCGTGCCGGAAGACGGTGAGATCATCACCGTCGCCCCGTGCGACCTGAACGCGCGCTTAATGCTACAAGGCGCGAACGGCGCGCGCAGCGTCAAGCGGCTGTGCGTCGACCGAAAGCTCTCCCTCACCGAGCGCGACGCGCTCCCCGCCCTTTATGTGGGCGGCCGGCTTGCCGCCGTGTGGCGGCTGGGGACGGACGTTACTTTCCTGCCGAAAGGCGGGAACATGGCGTGCTTCGTGCGCGTCGTCCCCCGATAACGCCAATTTGTGCGACCTGCGGCGGAATGCCGCATCAGATACAACAAATACGAATAAAAAGAAAGTGGAGAAAAAAGCTATGGCTAAGAGCAATATGGATCAGGACATCCTGAAGGTACTGTATTCCGAGGAGCAGCTCAAAACGCGCGTGCAGGAGATGGGCGACGAGCTCTACGAGCGCCTCAAGGGCAAAAATCCCCTGTTTCTCGGCGTGCTGAAGGGTTCTTTTATCTTCATGGCCGACATCGTGCGCGCCTGCCAGCTCAAGAGCGACATTGAATTCATTGCCGTCTCGTCCTATCAGAACGCGACGACCTCGTCCGGCGTCGTGCAGATCACGCGCGATCTCCAGCAGGACATCACGGGCCGCGATATCGTCGTCATCGAGGACATTCTCGACTCCGGCAACACGCTCTACTTCCTCAAGAATTACTTTATGACCAAGGGTGCTTCCAGCGTGACCGTCGTGACGCTGCTCGACAAGCCCGCCCGCCGCACCAAGCCCATCGCCGCCGACCTCGCAGGCTTTGAAGTGCCCGACGAATTCGTCGTCGGCTACGGCCTCGACTACGCCAACTACTACCGCAACCTGCCGTATATCGGCGTGCTGCGGCCGGAGTGCTATCAATAAGTCTGCCTGAATCGCCAAATCCGCCTGTGCGGGTTTGGCGTTTTTGGTCTGTTTCCCCTATTGACGAAACCTGTATTTCATTGTAAAGTATAGGTACAATTTTTGATATAATGACTGCCAATATATACCCGGATGTATGGCCCGGGCGTCTCTACCGCAGCGCCGAAGCTGCGTCTATTGGAACACCGCCGCTTGAGGGGAACTGTATCCCTTCGAGGGGCTTTTGGCAGTAGGTCTCTCTGGCTTGCTGCCGCTTTTTATCATATAGGAGGTACGTTATGCAGGAACTCAAGGAGCGCATCCAGAAGGAGGGCAAGGTTCTGCCCGGAAACATCGTGACGGTCGAGACCGAGTCTATCCTCAAGCTTTGTGCAGTTATAGGAAGGTACGAACGAGAATACGAAAAGGCTGTACATATATGAAATAACAGCCAGAAGCGAAAAGAAAAATCTCCACCACTTCCGCTTTATCCTGCCAACGGTACACCGATGCCACATAGTAGCTGTCCCCTGCTGCCCATGTCACTACGCTGCGTTCCTGAATCTCTTCTGCCGTCAAAGCTGCAATATCATCCACAAGCACGAACTGCTGTGCAATGTTTTCTTCATCTTCCTCGGTAATGGCATCATCCGGTCCGCGGCCCTGAATGTTGACTTTGTTTTCCAGCGGCATTTGGGCAATGCCCAGCACCTGGTGTTCTTTGCTCTGCTTGCCGTTATCGATCAGGCAGGAGTACGCGCCGTATTCCTGATAGGTGCTGTCATCCCATGTCACGGTGCAGCCATCCGGCAGCCAGGTCAGCTGCATTTGTTCCATGGGGATGCTGTTCTGCGGTGCTTCCTGCACGGCAAGGTATGCCCGGCTGCCCTCCAGGATCACGGCAACTCTTGGCCAAAAGGCATAGGCGGTTGTTGCCAGCACTGCGCAGACGGCAGCGATGATGACCGTTTTCAGCAGCCGCCGGGGTGTGCGGCGCACCTGCGGCACAAATGGCATTGGCACATTGGCTGGTGCCAGCTGTTCCAGCGCTGCCAAGTCTGCTTGCTGCTGGGCGGCGCACGCCTGCACCAGCAGTTCATCCAATGGTTCTTTCATAAGGTCAAGCCCTCCTGTTCCAGTAATTGTTTCAGCTTTTGCCGGGCGCGGCGGCTGCGCTGACGCACCGTAGCGGCGTGCAGCCCCAGTGCTGCCGCAATTTGTGCCCCGGTCATGCCCTGCCCGTATTGCAGCTGCAAGATGGCGCGGTCGGTTTCTTCCAGCGCCTGCATTGCCGCCAGCAGGCAG
>ERZ780168.2089-NODE-2089-length-18570-cov-6.108453_pt1 | contig 18570 bp, 18 predicted proteins | sample MGYA00510981_ERZ780168 | MGnify/ENA primary metagenome ERZ780168 (study PRJEB29588, sample SAMEA2158769) | human gut metagenome | biome: human gut; feature: human-associated habitat; material: faeces | place: Denmark | collected 2008/2010 ...
GTCTCTCCGATAAAATTGCACTCCGCTTCGTGCCTTGCCGCCCGCAGGGCGGCTGCGACACGCGCGGAGTGAGAAGAGTAAATTCCGACGCACACCCCCCAGGGGACTTCTCTTGCCGCTTTGCGGCAATTCACCTTTTGTCGTCGGAATTTACGATTAAGATCATTTCGCGCCTGAGGGCGCGAAAGCCTGCGGCGCATTTAATCCCGTTCGATTTTTTCGCCGCTGATGGTGTCTTCGGCGGTACCGTAGGAGATGACGCCGCGGCCGAATTTTTTGCGCAGGGCGTCCATTGCGGATTCGACGGCCTCCTGCTTTTCCTGCTGTGTGTCGTCCGTGCCGAGCAGGTCGAGCTGGCGGTAGGATTGCGCTTCTTCGGTCAGATGCAGTGCCGTGACGGAGAGGAGCCGGATAGGGTCGGGTGCTTTCCACAAGTCCTTTGCAAGGCGGAGCGCGGTATCGTTGATCTCGCGCATCAGGTGCGTGCTGTGGTCGAGCGTCGTCTGGCGCGAAAAGACCTGAAAGCGGCTGTTTTTGATGCCGACCTGTACGCCGCCGCAGTAGAGCCCGTAGCGCCGCAGGCGCATCGCCACACTGTCAGAAAGCAGCGAGATGCCGCTTTGCACCTCATCCCAGCGCGTCAGGTCACGGCGGAACGTCGTCGAATTGCCAACGGATTTGATCGGCCCGCGGTCCGCCGCTCCGCGGACGGGGGAGTCGTCGAGGCCGTTGGCATAGCGGTAGAGCTGCGAGCCCATTTTGCCCATCAGGGTTTCGAGCATTTCCTCGCTGCATTTTGAGAGTTCGCCGATCGTGCGCACGCCGTAGCGGCCGAGCAGCTCCTGTGCGCTGCGGCCGACGAACAAAAGATCGCCGACGGGGAGGGGGAAGACGATGTCGCGCCAGTTGTCGCGTGCGATGACGGTCGTGGCGTCAGGCTTTTTATAGTCGCTGCCGAGCTTGGCAAACACCTTGTTGAACGACACGCCGACCGAGATCGTCAGTCCAAATTCGCGCTTAATGCGGCCTCGCAGCGTGTCGGCGAGCGCTCTGGCGTCCCCGCCGAAGAGGTGGAGGGAATTTGTCACATCCAGCCAGCTCTCGTCGATGCCGAACGGCTCGACTAAGTCAGTGTACTCGCCGTAGACGGCATTGATTTTTTTCGAGTATTCGGCGTAGAGCCGGTGGTGCGGCGGCAGCAGGATGAGGCCGGGACACTTCTGCTTGGCCTTCCAGATGGTCTCCGCCGTTTTGACGCCGCAGCGCTTTGCCGGTTCATTTTTTGCCAGGATGATGCCGTGGCGCTCCGTCGGATCGCCGCAGACCGCGACGGGAAGCTGGCGCAGGTCGGGATGGCTCAAAAGCTCGCAGGAGGCGTAAAAGCAGTTGCAGTCGCAGTGCAGAATGATGCGGTCCATCGCGTTCACCTCGTTTCACGAACAGTGTAGCATAAAATGCGAAATAGAACAAGCGTTTGAAAATAAAAAGTACCCGCCGGATGGCAGGCACTTTCTTGAATAGTTTTCGTCAATTTTCTCTCACGCTGTACAGCGCCGCGCCGATGGCGGTAGCAAACGTCGCGTTTTCGGGAATAATAAAATTGACATGGTAGAGCTGTTTGAACAGCTCGAACGTCTCCCTTGCCGGCGGCAGCATCGTCAGCGCGCCTGTGAGGACGACCGTGTCCGTGCCGCAGCACTTGCACGCGAGCACCGACATTGTGCCGATGGACTGGAGCACCAGGTTGACGATGCCAAGCATCTTGTCCGACGGCGTCGCGTCGTCGGCGACCTTGGCAAAGTTCGCCGCCGTGGCCTCGGGCGGCAGATCGCCCACCTGCTCGCGCGAGAGGTCGGCCATCGTCAGGTCGATGTGGCTGAGGTCGCCGTCCTGGCAGAGCTTGCGGATCAGCGCGTACTGGTGCACGCCCGTCGTCAGCGAGCTGAGGCCCGCGAGCGTGCCGCCGCCCACGCCGCTGCCGATGAGATGGCGGACCTCTTTCCCTTTATTGGCCCAAAGGAATGACGTGCCCGTGCCCATGCTGACGACGACCGCGTGCTCCTTGCCGGAGAGAGCGAGGCCGCCCGCGCCGACGGAAGGAAACTCATCGACCTTGATGGTCTTCACGCCGTAGATATCGCCCTCGACATACGAAGAGCCTACGCCCGTGAGCGCGATGTGGCGGATGTCGGAGAGCTGAAGATGATGTGTGGAAAGGAAATTGCCCATCGCGCCGTAGAGCGAGGTGAGCGGATCGTCAGCCTTGACGCGCAGCATGTCGATGACGGAAAGATCGGGGGCAAGACCGACGATCTTCGTGCTCGAACCGCCGATGTCAATGCCTAAAATAACACCCATTGTGATGCTCCGTTTCTTTAGAAAGTCCCTTTATCATAGGGGACAGAGTGCATAAAGTCAAGTAAAAAGCGGAAAAAGGGCGGAAAGCCTTGCTTTATTTTGGTATGCAGGATATAATGCACCTATTACAAGGCGCGGCACAGTCCGCGCCGTGACACTATGAGGTGACTATGAAAACCGATCAGAAACTCAATATGACCATGCTCTGCGACTTCTACGAGTTGACTATGGGCAATGGTTACTTGAAAGCAGGGTTCCAGGATCGCATTACCTATTTCGACGTTTATTTCCGCTCGGTGCCGGACGGAGGCGGGTACGCCATTGCTGCCGGTCTTGACCAGCTGATCGACTATATCGAGGATCTGCACTTCGACCAGCAGGACATCGACTACCTGCGCGGGAGAGGTATCTTCTGCGAGGAATTCCTCGACTATCTTGCAAGCTTCCACTTCAGCGGCGACATTTACGCCGTGCCCGAGGGCACGCCCGTCTTCCCGAAAGAGCCGATGGTCGTCGTGCGCGCGCCCGCGATCGAGGCGCAGCTGCTTGAAACGTTCGCGCTTTTGACCGTGAACCATCAGAGCTTGATCGCCACCAAGGCCAACCGCATCGTCCGCGCCGCCAAGGGCCACGCCGTGATGGAGTTCGGTTCCCGCCGCGCGCAGGGCTCCGCCGCCGCCATCGACGGCGCCCGTGCTGCCTATATTGCGGGCTGCTGCGGCACTGCCTGCACCATCTCCGACCAGCTCTACGGCACGCCCGCGCTCGGCACGATGGCCCATGCCTGGGTGCAGATGTTCGACACGGAGTATGACGCGTTTGCGACCTACTGCAAATACTATCCGCAGAACGCCGTCCTGCTTGTCGACACCTATAATACCTTAAAGTCCGGCATTCCCAACGCCATCAAAGCGTTCAACGACATCTTGAAGCCGCTTGGCATCAAAAAGTGCGGCATCCGCCTGGACAGCGGCGACATCGCCTATCTTTCCCGCAGGGCGCGCAAGATGCTCGACGAGGCGGGCTGGACGGAATGCACCATCACCGTTTCGAACTCGCTCGACGAGTACCTCATCCAGGACCTCTGGATGCAGGACGCGAAGATCGACGCCTTCGGCGTCGGCGAGCGTCTCATTACCGCCAAGAGCGAGCCGGTCTTCGGTTGCGTCTATAAGCTCGTCGCAGTGGAGGACAAGGACGGCAATATCGTCCCCAAGATCAAGATCAGCGAGAACGTCGGCAAGATCACGACACCGCACTTCAAGAAGCTCTACCGCTTCTATGGCCGTGACACCGGCAAGGCCATCGCCGACTATCTGACGGTCTACGACGAGACCGTGGACGACAGCCAGAATCTTGAGATCTTCGACCCCGACGCCACGTGGAAGCGTAAGGAAGTCTATCACTTCGAAGCGCGCGAGCTGCTCGTGCCCATCTACCAGAAAGGCAAGCTCGTCTACAAGCGTCCCGGCATCGAGGAGATCAAAAAATACTGCGCCGAGCAGGTCGATACCCTCTGGGACGAGGTCAAGCGCTTCGATAACCCGCATAACTATTATGTGGACCTCTCGCAGAAGCTCTACGACATCAAGACCGAGCTTTTGAACGAGAAGAACGAGCGCTACGAAAAGAACTGAGGAAAACAAAAAATCAAAAACAGGGAACAGCCAACAGGAGGGGACTGAGACTGCGATGAAGGGATTCCAGATTCAGCAAAAGGGCGAGCGGCGCATTTCTGCGGCGCTGCGGATCATGCTGGTCGTCGTCCTGCTTGCGGTGCAGATCGGCTTTGTTGTCGCCATCTCCTACTTTATGCAGGAGTATCTGGCGCTGGCCTACGGCGTCGTACAGGTCGGCGCGCTGTTCCTTGCGGTGCATATCTACAATGAACCAGGTGAGCTTTCCTATAAGCTCATCTGGTTCATCCTGCTTTTGCTGGCCCCGCCGGTGGGTATGATTCTCTGGTTCCTCTGGGGCGGCGCGGCGCAGAAGCGCCATCTGCCGCAGAACACCAAGCGCTTTCCTGATGAGCCAGAGAGCGTGCGCATGCGCAGTGAGATCGCCGTCGACAAGCTCACGCGCCAGCTGCCCGCTTGGTCGCGCACGGCGAACTACCTATGCCGCCGCGACTTCCAGCTCTATCAGAATACCTCTGTCACGTACCTGCCCGAGGGCGCGATTTTGCTGCGTAATCTCATCGACCGCGCAGCCAAGGCTGAGCGCTTCATCTTCCTTGAATACTTCATTCTGGCTGAGGGAAAGCTCTGGGATGAGCTTGAAAAGATCCTCTGCGCCAAGGCGCGCGAGGGGGTCGAGGTCAAGATTATTTTCGACGACTTCGGCAACATCAAGCGCTTTTCCGGCGAGACGATCGACCGTCTGCGCGAGGTGGGCGTCGAGGTATTCATCTTCAACCCCGTGCACGAGTATGTGAACCGCCTGCACTTCAACTACCGCGACCACCGCAAGATCGCCTGCATCGACGGTGACGTCGCCTACACCGGCGGCGTGAACATCGCCGACGAGTACGCCAATCTCATCGAGCGCTTCGGCTACTGGAAGGACAGCGGCGTATGTCTTGAAGGCGAGGGCACCTGGGGCCTGACGGCAAGCTTTATCCGCATGTGTGTGAACCTCGGCGGCGTGATGCACAACGAGCACGACTATTACCGCCCCCATACGCCGGTCAAAAGCGAGGGCTTCTGCCAGCCGTTTACCGACGGACCGCAGAACAACCCCGACAATCCGGCCGAGGATGTGTTCCTCCAGATGATCTCCGGCGCGCGGCGCTTCCTCTATATCACGACGCCGTACTTCATCCCCGATGAGAGCCTGATGCGTGCATTGTGCATCGCGGGCGACGGGGGCGTGGACGTGCGGCTGATGCTGCCGGGCAAGCCTGACCACTGGTACGCCGACTGCGTGGCGGAGTCGTACTTTGGCGAGCTGCTCAAACACGGCGTAAAGGTATACCGCTATACCCCTGGCTTTCTGCACGGAAAAAGCATCATGGTCGACCGCGAAGCAGCCTTTGTTGGCTCGGCGAATATGGACTACCGCAGCTTTGAGCTCGACTATGAGTGCGGCGTGATGGTCTACAGCGCGCCGATGATCGAATCGCTGCTCGAGGATATGGATATGATCGTCGACCACAGCCACCTCGTCACGGCGGAGGAGTGGGCCAAGCGCAGCGTCCTGCGCCGCGTATTCGAGCCGCTGCTGCGTTTGTTCGCCATCTGGATGTGACGGGAAAGTGGGGAAGAGGCAGGAATTTTCCGAATTTTGATTTTTTGGAAAATTTTCTGTTGACAAATGCAAAGTTCCTGCTATAATAACATTTGTTCGCTGAACGACACAGCGCGGCGAACAGCGCAATATAGCGGGATTGTGTAATGGTAGCACAGCGGACTCTGACTCCGTATGTGAGGGTTCGAATCCTTCTCCCGCTGCCACTGAGAAGTCTGAAATCGTAAGGTTTCGGACTTCTTTTTTTCTGTTTGACCCTTTATCTGACCCTTTAACCGTTTTGCAGCTTCTTCCCACAGATGGTGTGCTGCATATAGGCTTCCATTCGATTTGCACTGTCCTGTTTCAGCACCAGTGAAAAAAGGGCAAGGGAAAAGTTCCTCAACGCTTTTCCCTTGCTCTTTTGCATCTGTCATGGTATACAGCTTAGCACCGGTTATTTGAGTGGCTCCTCGCCGCGGTGCAGATCATTCCAATCGCTGACGAATTCGTCGGGGGTCCAGTCGATATCGTCATTTTCGGGATGCGTGATGAGGCCGTCGGCTGCGGCGGCGATGGCGGCGGCTTCGCTGCGGGGAAGGGAAGAGAGATACCTGACGCGGATGTCGCTGACGAAATCCCAGTAGGCGGCGCGGGCAAAGGCGTCGATATTCGCGGCTTTGATGCCGAGAAGGCCGACGAGAGGCTCCTGTTCGTGGGCGTCGTACCGGTCCTGAATCGTCTCGAAAATATCGTCCGCGTCGCCGCCGTACTTGGTCAGAAGAGAAATGAGGTTCGTTTCGGGAAAAAGCTCCTGAAAGCGCGCGGAAACGGAAGTGGTAGCCATAATTGTTCTCCTTGCAAGATCATTTTGTTGCCTATAGTGTCACACAACGGGGCGTAAAAGTCAACATGGATGAAATCACTTACTGCGCGGGCTGCGATTCTGGTCATGCGGCGGTTGACAGTGTTGGTCAACTCGTGCTATGATACGAAAACCAACAATCATACTATGTTTGTGGATGCAAAAGGTGTAACGCAGACATTTTTCCAACGTCAGGCGAAGGATCGGCGAGAGCCGATAAGAATAGCTTGACGATCAATCTGCTTGAATTTTTCAAAATCGGGGAGAGAGTATGCTCAATCAGTTTTCAAGAACGCAGCTGCTTTTAAAAAGAGGTATTTGCCGCATGCTGCGGCAAATACCTCTTTTTATTATTTTGATTTGAAATTCAACGGAGTGACAGCGTTACGACAGCTCGTCCCCGTCCAGCAGGGCCTCTTTCAGCGTGCGCCAGCCGAGCACCGCGCATTTGACGCGCGCGGGCATATGGGCGATATCACGGAGAGCCGAGGCCTCTTCCAGGCTGTCGATCTCGTCTTCCGACGCCTCGCCCTGGATCATTTTCAGGAAGATCTCGCCCATTTTCAGCGCGTCTTCCTTCTTTTTGCCGACGATCATGCCGAGCATGATGTCCGCCGACGCCTGCGAGACGGCGCAGCCGTCGCCGACGAACGCGCCGTCCGCGATCACATCGCCGTCAAGCTTCAGCTTGAGGAAGATGTCGTCGCCGCAGCTCGGGTTGACGCCCTCGAGCACGATGTCGGCGTCCGGTAGGTCGTGCTTGAACTCCGGATGCAGGTTGTGCTCGGTGAGAATTTCATTGTAAAAGATTCTATTTTCCATAACCCATTCGCTCCCTTAGCGTGGAAATGCTGTCAAGCAGCCGGTCGACCTCGGATTCCGTGTTATAAAACGCGAGGCTTGCCCGCGCGGTGGACGGATGCTTCAAATAGGCCAGAAGCGGCTGCGCGCAGTGATGGCCTGCGCGGATGGCGACGCCGTCGCTCGCGAGGATCTCACTGATGTCGTGCGGGTGAACACCGTCCACCGTAAAGGTGATGATGCCGCAATGCTCCTCGGGCTTTTCCGAGCCCAGCACGTGGACGTGCGGCATCTCGCCGATCGCGTCCATCGCGCGGCGTGTCAGCGCGACCTCTTGCTGATGCATCGCTGTAAAGCCGATGCTCTTGACATAGTCAATGGCCGCATGCAGGCCCACGGCGTCTGCCGCGTTGACCGTGCCGGCCTCGAACTTGTGCGGGAGCTCGGCGAAGACCGCACCATCGCGGGTGACAGATTCAATCATCTCGCCGCCGGTGAGGAACGGCGGCATGGCGTTCAGCAATTCTTCACGTCCGTAGAGAACGCCGATGCCCATGGGGCCGTAGACCTTGTGGCCGGAGAAGGCGAAGAAATCCGCGTCCAATGCTTGCACGTCCACCGGAATGTGCGGCGTGCTCTGCGCGCCGTCGACGACCAGCACCGCGCCGGCGCGGTGCGCCAGCGCCGCGAGCTCGCGGATGGGATTCACGCGGCCTAAGACGTTCGAAACGTGTGTGCAGGCGACGATCTTCGTTTTCGGCGTGATGAGGGCTTCGACCTTATTTAAGTCCAGCGTGCCGTCCATTTCGCATTCCATAAATTTGAGCGACGCGCCGGTCTGGCGGCAAACCATCTGCCAGGGGAGAAGGTCGCTGTGGTGCTCCATGATGGAGACGAGCACCTCGTCCCCGGCCTTCACGTGGGAGAGACCGTAGCTGTAAGCCACTAAATTGATGCTCTCGGTGGTGTTGCGGGTAAAGATGATCTCGCGGCTGCTCTTCGCGTTCAGAAAGGACCGAACGGCCTCGCGCGCGTTTTCGTAAGCCTCCGTCGCGGCGATGCTCAGGGGATAGAGGCCGCGCAAGGGGTTGGCGTTCTTACTTTTATAAAACTCCGTTACGGCGTCCAGCACACACTGCGGGCGCTGCGCCGTCGCGGCGTTGTCCAGATACGCAACATCCTGACTCTTGAGCAGGGGGAAGTCGTCCCGATATGCATGCGCCATCTTACAGCACCTCCTCAAGCTCGGAGAGGATCGCGGCCTGCGCCTCGTCATTCGTGACCGTGCGGGTCAGCCGCTCGATGGCGGCGCGGGCCATGATGTTTTCCGCCTCCGCTGCGGAAATGCCGCGGCTTTCAAAGTAGAACAGCGTGTCCTCGTCCAGCTCGCCGATGGTCGCGCCGTGGTTGCCGACGACGTTTTCCTCGGCGCACAGGATCAGCGGTACCGTCTTGTTGACGACGCCGTCGCCCAGCATCAAAACCGTCTCCTGCTCGCTGCCGACGGAGCCCGCGGAGCCCTTCTTAAAGTCGATGGTCCCGCGGAAGATCTTCTGCGCGTCGTCCTTGAGCGCACCGGCGGCATTGATTTCGCTCGTGGTCTTCTGGCCCCAGTGGTTCACGACAAGGTTCATGTCCACGGTCTGCTGTTTCTGGCCCAGATACCCGATGCCCGCCGTGAAGCCCGCGCCATTGCCGTTCAGCTCGAACTGGCCGTCGCTGTACACGTCGCCGCGGCCCAGCAGGACCTGGATCAGCTCTATCTGACCGTTTTCGGCACACTCGCCGCTCGTCTCCAGACGGAGAAGCGAGCCCTGTGCCGCATTCTGAATCTGCACGAGCCGCACCTTTGCGTCCTTTTCAACGTGGAGCGCCGTGCGCACGAGCAGGCCCTTTTCCGCTCTCAGCGTTTCAAACACCGTGACGGTCTGGCCCGCGGGCACGTGGATGTCCACCGTCTTCTCGCCGCGCTCGCCGGAGCCAGTGATCTCAAGCCGCTCGGTCTGACCGGCGGCGGTGATTTTCTCTTCGCCCAAATCGTCGGCCTGCCCCCAGGCGATGGCCGTTTCGTTCACACCCAGCCAGTTCCAGGTGCGGGTCGGGAGCCGGTTGATCAAAATCGTATCGTTCATATCCAAACTCCTTTCAGCCAATGCTGCCCTTCATCTCGAGCCGGATGAGGTTGTTCATTTCCACCGCGTACTCCACCGGCAGCTCCTTGGAGACATTGTCGGCAAAGCCGCTGACGATCATCGCGCGCGCGTCTTCCTCGCTCATGCCGCGGCTCATCAGATAAAAGACGGCTTCGTTGCTGATCGCGCCGATCTTGGCCTCATGGCCGATGGCCGCGTCCTTCGTGCGGATGTCCATTGCGGGGATGGTGTCGGAACGAGACTCGGAGTCCAGCATCAGCGACTGGCACGACACGGCGGACTTGGCGCCCTTGGCGCCCTTTTCCACGACAACGCTTGAGCGGAATGTGCTGATGCCGCCGCTCTTGCTGATCGAGCGCGTGTTCATATAGGAGCTCGTATTTTTGCCCACATGGACGACCTTTGCGCCGGTATCGAGGTTCTGCCCCGCACCGGCGAACGTAACGCCGGTGAACTCCATGCGGGAATTATCGCCCTTTAAGATGCTCATGGGGTACAGGCAGCCAACATGGGAGCCGAAGGAGCCGGAGATCCACTCGATCGTGCCGCCCTCTTCCACCAGCGCACGCTTGGTATTCAGGTTGTACATGTTCTTCGACCAGTTTTCGATCGTCGAGTAGCGGAGCTTGGCCCCCTTCTTGACGTACAGCTCCACGCAGCCAGCGTGGAGGTTTGCCACGTTGTACTTCGGCGCGGAGCAGCCCTCAATGAAGTGCAGGCTCGCGCCCTCGTCCACGATGATGAGCGTGTGCTCAAACTGGCCGGCGCCCTTGGCATTCAGGCGGAAGTAGGACTGCAGGGGAATGGAGAGGTGTACGCCCTTGGGCACGTACACGAACGAGCCGCCGGACCACACCGCGCCGTGGAGCGCCGCGAACTTGTGATCGTGGGGCGTCACGAGCTTCATGAAGTACTTGCGCACCATGTCGGCATATTCGCCCTTTATGGCGCTCTCCATATCGGTGTAAACCACGCCCTCGGCCGCCACGGAATCCTTGACGTTGTGATAGACAAGCTCGGAGTCGTACTGCGCACCCACACCGGCGAGGGATTTTCTCTCCGCCTGCGGGATGCCAAGGCGCTCGAAGGTCTCCTTGATGTCCTCCGGCACGTCCTTCCAGTCGTTGCGCATCTTGGTGTTCGGGCGAACGTAGGTCGCGATATGATCCATATCAAGGCCCTCAATCGACGGGCCCCAGTTGGGGATCTTCATTTCATTGTAGATCTGGAGGGATTCGAGCCGGAACTGCTGCATCCACACGGGATCGTCCTTTTCTTTGGAGAGCTTTTCGACGATCTCCGGCGTCAGGCCGGATTCCATTCGGTACGCGTCGTTTTCCGCGTCCCGAATGTCGTAGACACTGCGGTCCACATCCTCCACGTAGGTTTTTTCTTTCAAATCTGCCATGTCAAGAGCCTCCCGATTCAGTCTTCCTTCAGGCTGCTGAATCCCTTTTCGTTGATCTCATCCACCAGTTCGGCGCCGCCGTTGCGGACGATGACGCCCTCTTCCATCACGTGGGCCGCGTCCACATGGAGCGCTTCCAGAATGCGCGTGGAGTGGGTGATGATGAGAAGCGAGCCGTGCGTCCGCTCGCGGAACAGGCGCACGCCCTCGCTGACGGTGCGGACCGCGTCGACGTCGAGGCCGGAGTCGGTCTCATCGAGAATCGCGAGCTTGGGCTCGAGCATGAGCATCTGCAAAATTTCGGCCTTTTTCTTCTCGCCGCCGGAGAAGCCCACGTTCAGATCACGTTCGGCATAGCTCTCGTCCATGTTCAAAAGGGCCATGGTCTCTTTGAGCTTTTTCTTGAAGTCCCACAGGCGCAGGCGGTCGCCGGTCTTCTGCTCGAGCGCGCTGCGGATGAACGCGCTCAGCGTTACGCCGGGGACCTCCAGCGGGTTCTGGAAGGACAGGAAAATGCCCTTTTTCGCGCGCTCGTTGACGGGGAGCTCCGTGATGTCCTCGCCGTTAAAAATGATCGAACCGCCGGTTACGCTGTAGGTCGGATTGCCGGTGATGGCATAGCCCAGCGTCGACTTGCCGGTGCCGTTGGGGCCCATCAGCACATGGGTCTCATCCTGTCCCACGGCCAGATCCACACCGTGGAGAATTTCCTTTTCCTCGACCCGCACGTGCAGGTTCTGAATCTCTAAAAGTGCCTTACTCATATTGAACCACCTTATCTTCTTTCCGTGCCGTTCAGGACGGCCGGTGTTTTTCATTGACTCGCATGAATTGTGCCAGCGTATGATTGTCGACATAGCTGTTGATCTGGTCTTCCAGCCCCTGCCAGAAAAGCCGCGCGTCGCAGTCGCAGGAAGCGCCGCAGCCGGAGCCGTCCTCAGACTGGCACGCGATCGGCGACAGATTTCCCTCCACCGCCCGCAGAATTTCACCTACGGGGTAATCCTCGGGGGAGCGGGTCAGGCGGTAGCCGCCCGATTTGCCCACGGCGCTCTCGACCAAGTTCGCACGGCTCAGCGCGGCCATGATGGTCTCCAAGTACTTTTTAGAGAGCTGCTGGCGCTGCGCGACATCGCTCAGGCGGTGCCATTCGCTGCCTCCGTGCTCGGCCATATCCAGCATGACCCGCAAAGCGTAGCGCCCTTTTGTTGAGATCATCATGCGGCATGCCTCCTTGCTCATAATTGCCTACCTTGTAGATAGGAATTTTAACGCTTAATTCCTACTGTGTCAATAGGTGTTTACAAAAAATTTGATTTATGATGATAAAAAGCACTGTGCAGCTGTGACAAATGTCTGCCGCGCAGCGCTTGGACGAGGTCTTCGGCCTGCCGGAGGGCTCGGAGGTGTATGTGCTGAATGACTTTAAGTCCTCTGCCTATGACGCGGTGCGCCTTTTTGAAACGTTGGGCCTCAACCAGTTCCGCTATATCCCGTTTTACCCCGGTGCGAAGGATGAAGGTGTTGCGCGCCCGCTTATCACGTTTGGCGAATACGACGATCAATGTCACTATTTGCCGCGGTGCATTGAAAAGGAGAATTTCTACAATGAAAGTTGAAATGATTTATCTATCCCAGAAGGACGTGATCCGCTGCGGCGGCATGTCGATGGACAAGGCCATCGACGATCTGGAAGAGGTCTTCCGCCTTTATGACAAGGGTGACTATATTCTGCCCGGCAAGATCGTGATGAAGCGCCCTGAGCCCAACGCTGAAGAGACGACGGGACGCATCAACGCCATGCCCGGCTACATCGGCGGACGGTTCAACATGCCCAGCATCAAGTGGGATCGGCAGCGGTCCGCAGAATCCGTTCAAGTACAGCCTGCCGCGCGGCTCGGCCGTGATCGTGCTGAACGATCCCGAGACCAAGGTACCCATTGCCGTCATGGACGGCACACTCATCAGTACGATCCGCACCGGCGCAGTAACGGGCGTTTGCGCCAAGTATATGGCGCCCTCGCGCTCGAAGACCATCGGCCTTTTCGGCGCGGGCCCGCAGTGCAAGACGCAGCTGATGGCGCTCAAGGCGTCGCTGCCGCAGCTGGAAAAGGCGTATGTCTATGACCTTTCCCGAGAGAGCGCGGAAAAATTTGCGGCGGAGATGTCGCAAAAGCTGAACATAGACGTGCAGGCGGCGAGCGACCGCCTCGCCACGATCGAAAGCGGCGACATCCTTGTGACCGCGACGACCGCGACCGAGCCGATCATCCACGGCGCGGAGATCAAAAAGGGCGTTTACGTTGCTCACCTTGGCAACAACGAGGTCGACGAGGAGCTGATCCTGCGCGCGGACAAGGCCATCGACGATTGGGAGACCGACAAGCACCGCATGGGCGACACGATGGCCTACATGTTCCGCGACGGCAAGATCGACGATTCCCGCATCGACGCGAGCGTCTCCGACCTGGTAGCGGGGCGGAAGTCCGGCCGCGACAACGACGACCAGCTCACCTACACCTGCAACGTCGGCCTCGGCCTTTACGACGTGGCGATCGCCGCGCGCGTCTACCAGTATGCCAAGGAAAACGGCATCGGCCAGAAGCTCAAGCTCTGGGACGAGCCCATCATGGTGTGATCGATCCAAACTTGATAGGTACGACCTCTCTTTACCAACCTTTTGGACAGGTCCGCTTTTTAGCGGGTCTGTCCACATTTTTTCGCGGCAGAGCAGCAGGGGAGATGTACCTGCAAGGGAATTTTGCCTTTACAGAGGACGATTCCGTGAATATAATGGATGCAGATAAAATTTGGCGGCGCTGCGAAAAAGCGGCGCTGCGGTGAAATCGACAGGAAACGGAGATGTAATTATGCCCTGCACCACTGTACTGGCCGGTAAGCTGGCGACGAATGACCGCTCGACGATGATCGCCCGTACGGACGACGGTCATTTTGATGAGAAAAAGCTGATCGTGGTCGAGCCCGACCAGCAGCCGAAGATTTATAAAAGCGTAGAGTCCCACGTGGAGATCACACTGCCGGAGAACCCTATGCGCTACACGTCCTGCCCGAGCGTGGACCCGAAGCACGGCATTTGGGCCGCGACCGGCATCAACGCCGCGAACGTCGGCATGACGGCGACGGAAACCACGACCTCGAACCCACGCGTGCTCGCGGCCGACCCGATGGCCGAGCTGCGCGAGGCGAAGGATGGGGAAGAGGAGCGCTGCGGCGGCATCGGCGAGGAGGACATCGTTGTCCTCGTCCTGCCCTACATCCGCTCCGCGCGCGAGGGCGTGCTGCGCCTCGGTGCGCTTCTGGAGCAGTACGGCACCTATGAGTCGAACGGCATCGCCTTCAACGACGAAAACGAGGTCTGGTGGCTCGAGACCGTCGGCGGGCACCACTGGATCGCGAAGAAAATTCCCGAGGATCGCGTCATCATCAACCCGAACCAGTTCGGTATGGACTCGTTCGACCTTGAGGACGCCTTCGGTGCCCGGGAATCGCATCTCTGCTCGGCAGACCTCAGAGAATTCATCTCGGAAAACCATCTGGATCTGAATCAGGATGGCAAGTTCAACCCGCGGGATATCTTCGGCTCGCACCGCGACATGGACCACATCTACAACACGCCGCGCGCGTGGTTCATGGGCCGCTGCCTTGCACCGCACACCTACCGCTGGGACGGCGAAAACGCGGACTTCATGCCCGAAAGCGATGACATTCCGTGGTCCTACGTTCCCGAGCGCAAGGTTGCCGCGGAGGATATCCAATACCTGCTCTCGTCCCACTATCAGGGTACACCCTACGATCCCTATGCGGGCCATGCGGAAAAAGGCGGCATTTACCGTCCTATCGGCATCAACCGCACGGGCGTGACGACGATCTGTCAAATTAGAAGCGACGTCCCCGATGCCATTAAGGGTATCGAGTGGGTGTGCTTCGGCTCCACGACATTTTCCGCGTGGCTGCCGGTGTACACAAATGTCCCGCAGATGCCGGACTATTTGAGCAATGTGACGCTCGACGCCGAGACCGACAATCTCTACTGGGTCAGCCGCTTTGTCGGCGCGCTGGCCGACAAGTGCTACGGCTCGTGCATCCAGAATGTCTGGGGCTATCAGGACACGGTGAATATCCGCGGCAGACAGATCGTCCTTAAATACGACAGGCTGATGCGCGAGAGCGGCGACTTCACGCTCGCCGCGCAGGCGAACGACGAGCTCTGCGCGATGGCGAAAGAGGAGAGCACGCAGATCCTCAACAAGGTCCTGCGCACTGCCAGTGAGCAAATGAAAAACGGCTTCAGCTTTGCTGATACCTGCGTCAACAAGTGAATAAAAAGCGGCTCTCTCCCAAGCGGGAGAGAGCCGCTTTTTTGTTATCCTTTTTCAATTTGACCCAGCCAAAACGAGAAAGGACGACAATCATGGAAGAAAAAAGAATCGTAAAGCCCTGGCAGGCAGGGCTGATGCTGCTCGTCGGCACGTGGATGGCGAGCGGCACGGTGCCGGTCGTGATCTACTACGGCATGAAGGTGCTGACGCCGGGGCTGTTTCTGCCAGTCGTCTGCATCCTCTGCACGCTGATGTCGACCATGGCGGGCACGTCGTGGGGCACGTTCGCGACGGTCGGCGTCGCCTGCATGGGCGTTGCACAGGGTCTCGGTGTGCCGCTGCCCGCGGCCGCGGGCGCGGTGTGCACCGGCGCGTTCTTCGGTGACAAGGTCTCGCCGCTGTCTGACTCGCCCGTCATCACCGCCACGGTGTGCGAGGTGCCGCTGATGGACGGCATTCGCCACGCGCTCATTTCCACGGGGCCTGCGTATCTCATTTCGCTCGTTTTCTACTTTGTTTACGGCCTGCGCTATTCCGGCGGCAGCGTCGGCGGGGAAGTGTATGAGGATATCCTTTCCACCGTTTCCGCCGAGTTCTGGCTCAGCCCCGTGCTGCTTCTGCCCGTGCTGGTCGTGGTCGTGCTGATTTTGATGAAAAAGCCGACGATCCCGACTTTTATCGCCGGTATCGCCGCGGGCGCGGTGATGGCGATGCTCTGCCAGGGTGTCAGCCTGCACGACATTCTGACGGTCATGTATTCCGGCTTTTCTGCCGATACCGGCTCGGACGTCGTGAATTCGATGCTCAACCGCGGCGGCTTTACCTCGATGCTCTCGACCATCGGTCTTCTGATCGCGGCGGGCATTTTCGGCGCACCGCTCCGCACAGCGGGCGTTGTGGACGTGCTGCTCGCCTTTGTGGAGCGTATCGCGAAGACCTCTCGTTCGATGTCGCTCGGTGTGCTGATCCTGCACGCGATGTTTTTCACGATTACGGGCGCTTATTATGTGTCCTATCCTGTCGTCGGCGGTATGGTGAAGGACCTGTATCCGGAATATCATCTCGACCGCAAGAATCTGATGCGCACGATGCTCGACACCGGCACGGGCCTTGCCCCCATGGTGTCGTGGTCGACCACGGGTTCTTACACCGCCACGACGCTTGGCGTTTCCAATCTGGCATTCGCGCCGTTTGCGCCGATGCTGTGGCTGTCGATCGTGTTTTCTGTCATTTACGCCGTGACCGGCATCGGCACGGCCAAGGCGAAGGAGGACTAAGGTATGGAACGGATTTTACAGCGCTGGTACGATATGATCTCCATCCGTTCGGTCAACGGACACGAGGCACAGATGGCAGATTACGTGGCGAATGTCCTGCGTGAGCTCGGCATGGACCCGCATTACAGCTATTTTGAAGAGGACACCGCGCGCGAGCGCCCGTCGGTCTGGTCGGTGCTCGACAGCGGCCGGCCGGGAAAGACCGTGCTGCTCATCGGACACCTCGACACCGTCAATGTGTCCGACCGCTGGAAGACCGACCCGTTTACCCCCACGGAGATCGACGGCAAGGTCTATGGCCGCGGCGCGATGGACATGAAGGGCGGCCTCGCCGCGATCCTGGAGACGCTGACCTATTACGCCGCCCATCTCGACGAGATCAACGGTAAGATTTTAGCCTGCTTTGTCGCCGACGAGGAGGGCCTGAGCAAGGGGACCTATCAGCTTGTGGCGGAGGACGTCATCCACGCCGACTACGCCATCATGGGCGAGTGCCGCTACGACAATGTGGCTGTCGGCTTCCGCGGCCGCTACAGCTTTGAGGTGACCGTCCACGGACAGACCGCGCACGCCAGCCACTATCCCGAGGTCGGCGAAAACGCTCTCATCTCCGGCGGACGCCTGGCCGCGGCCATCGAGGCGCTGCCGACGCTCCAGCACCCGCACCTCAAGCACGGCACGTGGTGCGTGCGCTATATGGAGGGCGGCAATCCCGGCACGCTCGTTGTGCCGGAGAAGTGCTACCTCTTCGTTGACCGCTACGTCGTTCCGGGCGAGACAGACGAGACCTGCATCGCGCAGATCATGGAGGCGGCGGAGCAGCTCGGCCTTTCCGGCAAGGTCGATGTGCGCCTCAAGCCGAGAAAATCGCCCTACATGCAGTCGTTCGCGGTGGAGGAGGATCATCCGCTCGTCAAAATTTTGCAGGAGGAGTTTTACTCCGTCACGGGCAAGGATCTTCCGTGCGCATACGACGCCTCGGTCTGCGATTCGAATATTTTAGCCGTTTCGCTCGGTATTCCGGTCGTGACGTTCGGCCCCTCGGGCGGCAACATGCACGGTGACAACGAGTACGGCTATGCATGGCAGGTGAAAAACTGCGGCGAGGTCTACCGCCGCACCGTCGCGCGCCTTTTAAGCGGCGAAGTATAAAGAGAAAAAAGAGGCAGCCTCGGCTGTCTCTTTTCCTTTTGCATTTCACGCAGATTTTACATTTCTTTGCTGGTTTTTGACAAATCCCTCTGCTATACTGTATTTGATGAAATTTGGAGAGAAGAGAGAAGAAGGGATACAACATGGATACTTACAATATGATCGATTTTAACGAAAAGAAGGGCTTCATCTGCGATATGGACGGCGTCATCTACCATGGCAACCGCGTGCTGCCGGGCGTGGCCGAGTTCATCCAGTGGCTGCACGATGAAAACAAGGAATACTTGTTTCTGACAAACAACAGCGGCTACACGCCGCGCGAGCTGAGCCAGAAGCTTGCGCGCATGGGCCTCGACGTGACGGAGGAGCACTTTTATACGAGCGCGCTCGCGACGGCGGCGTTCCTGCGCGATCAGGCGCCCGGCTGCTCGGTCTTTGCCATCGGCGAGGCAGGCCTTTTGAACGCGCTCTACGACGCAGGCATCACGATGAACGATGTGAACCCCGACTATGTCGTCGTGGGCGAGGGACGCTCCTATTCGCTCGATACGCTGACGAAGGCGACGAACCTCGTCTGGAAGGGCGCAAAGCTTATCGGCGCAAATTCCGACGTTTCCGGCCCCATCGAAAACGGCATTGTGCCCGCCTGCCGCGCACTCGTCGCGCCCATCGAGATGGCGACCGGCACGCAGGCGTACTTCTGCGGCAAGCCGAACCCGCTGATGATGCGCACGGGCCTCAGAATGCTGCACTGCCACTCGGCCGAGGCCGTCATGGTCGGCGACCGTATGGACACCGATGTGATCTCCGGCATGGAGAGCGGTATGTCGACGGTGCTGGTGCTCTCGGGCGTCTCGACGCGCGAGACCATCAAGACCTACGCCTATCGCCCGAGCATGGTGTTGAACGGTGTGGGCGACATCGTGAGACTCGCCCGCGGGGAAAAGACGGAAGATTGAAAATTAAAAAGGGAAGCGCCGCTGCGTGAGCA
>ERZ780168.2099-NODE-2099-length-18524-cov-3.488927_pt1 | contig 18524 bp, 15 predicted proteins | sample MGYA00510981_ERZ780168 | MGnify/ENA primary metagenome ERZ780168 (study PRJEB29588, sample SAMEA2158769) | human gut metagenome | biome: human gut; feature: human-associated habitat; material: faeces | place: Denmark | collected 2008/2010 ...
AGCGAGAATTCTATCATCCCCTTCCCTACATCGGTCTTGAGCAAAACTCCTCGGCAGAGAAGGTCGAGATCAGACACAGACAAAAAAAACACCGCCGCAGGATACCTGCGGCGGTGTTTTATGGAAGAACGGAGATTATGCCCGCTTGTTTTCAAAGACCAGAGCGTTGTTCTGACCTTTGATCACGATCACGTCCTTGGGTTCTACTTTCCCTTCGAGGATCTGGCGGGAGAGTTCGTTCATCAAGTCGCGCTGGATGACCCGTTTGATGGGTCGAGCACCGAACTGCGGGTCGTACCCTTGATCGGCCATTACCTCCAGAGCGCTGTCCTCGGCTTCCAGGCGGATGTCCCGTTTGGCCAGCATCCCGGCCAGACGACGGATCTGCAAACGTACGATGTCCTTGACGTTCTCGCGGGTAAGCGGGGTGAACATGATGATCTCGTCGATACGGTTGAGGAACTCGGGACGGATCTGCTGTTTGAGCAATTCGAACACTTGACCTTTGGTCTTTTCCAGCAGTTTTTCGTCCGGGTTCTGAACCCCTTCGAGCGCCTCCATGATCAGGTGCGATCCCATGTTCGAAGTCATGATGATGATCGTATTCTTGAAGTCCACCGTTCTGCCCTGAGAATCCGTGATACGTCCGTCATCAAGTACCTGAAGGAGCACATTGAACACATCCGGATGTGCCTTCTCTATCTCATCAAAGAGGACAACCGAATATGGCTTTCTACGAACAGCCTCTGTCAGCTGACCGCCTTCATCATAACCTACATATCCCGGAGGCGCTCCTATAAGCCTTGACACGCTGTGCTTCTCCATATATTCACTCATATCGATACGGACCATGTTCTGCTCATTGTCAAACAGCGCCGCAGCAAGACTCTTTGCAAGCTCTGTCTTACCTACACCGGTTGGTCCAAGGAATATAAATGAACCGATTGGCTTGCTAGGATCCTTTATTCCTGCTTTTGATCTGATGATCGCATCGCTGACATAGTCAACGGCTTCATCCTGACCTACAACTCTCTTCTTAAGTTCACTGGCAAGATTAAGAGTTTTACTCTTTTCACTCTCCGTAAGTTTTGCAACAGGTATTCCCGTCCACTTGGATACGATCTTGGATATCTCGTCCTCTGAAACCACCTCATGTACGAGCTCCCTCTCCTTATCTGAAGCTGTAGACTCAGCCTCTGCAAGTTCCTTCTGGATAGCAGGAAGCTTACCATACTGAAGCTCTGCTGCCTTGTTCAGGTCATAGTTTCTCTGAGCAGCCTGTATATCGGCCTTGACCTGCTCCATCTCTTCCTTGAGTGTTCTTATCTTCTCAACTGCAGCCTTTTCATTCTCCCACTTTGCTTTCAGGGAATTTGCCTGATCCTTGAGTTCTGCCAGTTCAGCCTGAAGGTCTGCCAGTCTCTGCTTTGACAGATTATCCTCCTCCTTCTTAAGGGCTGTCTCCTCAATCTCCAGCTGCATTATCTTACGTGTGATCTCATCCACTTCAACAGGCATTGAATCAAGCTCTGTCTTGATCATGGCACACGCCTCGTCAACAAGATCTATTGCCTTATCCGGCAGGAATCTGTCTGTTATATATCTGTTGGAAAGAACCGCTGCGCTTACAAGGGCACCATCTGATATCTTAACTCCATGGAACACCTCGTACCTCTCCTTGATTCCTCGAAGGATAGATATTGTATCTTCAACGGTTGGCTCATCCACCATAACCGGCTGGAAACGTCTCTCAAGAGCCGCATCCTTCTCTATATACTGTCTGTACTCGTTCAGTGTTGTGGCACCTATACAGTGCAGCTCACCTCTGGCGAGCATAGGCTTAAGCATGTTTCCCGCATCCATTGCACCATCAGTCTTGCCTGCTCCGACGATAGTGTGAAGCTCATCGATGAACATAATCACTTCACCCTCAGACTTCTTAACCTCATCAAGGACATTCTTAAGTCTCTCTTCAAATTCACCTCTGTACTTGGCACCGGCCACAAGAGCTCCCATATCAAGTGCAAATATCTTTTTGTTCTTAAGTCCCTCTGGCACATCACCTCTGAGTATCCTCTGTGCAAGTCCCTCTACAACCGCAGTCTTACCTACGCCAGGCTCACCGATAAGCACCGGATTGTTCTTTGTCTTCCTTGACAGGATCCTGATCACATTTCGTATCTCAGCGTCACGTCCTATTACCGGGTCAAGTTTCTGCTGTCTTGCCCTCTCGACCAGATCATATCCGAACTTCTCCATAGCCTCATATGAGCTCTCCGGATCATCGCTGTCCACCTTGTGGTTACCTCTGATTTCTGCCAGCTCCTTGAGGAATGCATTCCTGCTAACTCCCCAGCCTTTAAGAAGCTCCTTGATATCCGAATCAGCCTTATCCACCATGCCGAGGAATAAATGCTCAACAGACACATATGTGTCGCCCATCTGCTTTGCTTCCTTCTCTGCCTGGATGAGAGCCTTTGAGAAGTTATTTCCGGCATACATATTGCCACCGCTGACCTTCGGCAACCTTGCCAGCTTATCCTCCACCGCATTCACGGCACCAGTAACATTCACGCCCATCTTCTCAAATATCTTGGCTATCAAACTGTCATCTATCTCAAGCAAGCCAGCCAAAAGGTGCATCTGCGTAAGTTCCTGATTGTCGTACTCCAGAGCTTTTTCTTTTGCTTTCTCTACAACTTCCAACGATTTACGTGTGTATTTATCCATCTCCATAGCTGTTTACCTCCTAAACTAAACTTTCAGGGAACTGATACCTTAATATCACTTCCCTGTCTGATGATAATATAACACACTTGTTAGCACTCGTCAATACTGAGTGCTAACATTTTTTTTTATTATTTTAAATTATCTCTCTCTACGGTAAACTACCACCCCGGCAGCCCCTAATAAACATGCCATCATGACTATGAGCATCAATGCCACATTTCCGTCATCTCCGGTATTTGGTACACCTGACCCCTTTTTTGAGTCTGCTACAGTTGTATTCTCTGTTGAGGTCACGTTAGTTTTCTCATCGGTTGTCTGTCTCTCTGTTGTTACCTTCTCTGTCGTCTGCTCACTTGACGTTGTTTTTTCAGTTGAAGGTTCATTTGTAGTCGGTTCATTTGTTGCTGGTACATTCCCCTTCTTTACCACTACCTTTGCAGCAGGAGATGCATAATAATTTTTGGTCTCCTTATATCTCACATAATAATTTCCATCTGCAAGTTTCTTAAGTACCGTGCTTTCACAATCCAACCATTTTTTCTTGTCAACACTATATTCCATTGACGTCTTCAGATTAGATATCTGACCATCATTTTTCCCATCCACAGTCTCTGCCGTTGCGACCAAACCTGTAGGTGCCTTCTGCTTTGCCTTATCTATTGTGAACTCTTCCACGATCTGTCCATGCATGGTATTCTCACCCTTGATAGTAACTGTAGCTGTTCCCGCATCAATATTATCCGCATATACACATGAGTAACTTTTTCCCTCTGTCAGAGTCTTTCCGCCATAAGAAACCGTAACCGCAGGTTTCTTTTCTTTTCCATCGTACATATATGTTTTTGGATCAATGCTGACAGCGACATCTGCATCATCCGACAAGCTGCGGTAACGGAGAATAAAATCCTTAGCCTTGGCTCCTGTCTCATCATCAATGATTGTCGTTCCTTCTACAGAAAGTCCCTCTGGTACAAACTCTTTCACGCCGTCAAATCCATCTGCAATATTCCCAAAGTTGCTAAGTCCGTTACTGTTCTGTACCGTGAATACACAGTCTGTATCCATCTCAAGTTTTTCAAACCAACACTGTGAACCGTTGAGTGTCACATTTGAGCCATTATTCAGACAGATTCCATCATTTGTCATCCAGTTGATATCATCCGTAATGAATTTTACATTTGACAAAGTCAGCATAGCATTAGTAAATCCAACACTTGCATTTGTGATACCGCAATTTAATGTTCCGTTTTTCACGTATAACGAATAATCAAAATTCATCATCTGCAAAGTGACACTTTTACCGTTGAGATCTATAATGATATGTTTATTATGTTCACCATCATTGTATCCTATAGAAGCCGAAGGATCATATATATCACTAATTATACATATTGTATAGCCATTCTGTGCGGCTGCAAATGCATCAGCCAGTGTAGCATATGATCCGATCTCATCGCCATTGCCATCCGTCACAATTGCCACATCCCCATCCGCGGCCTGCACATTCACAGAGTTCTTTCCCGCAATAATCACTACAGCAAATATACATGCCATAATCAACCCAGTTACCAATTTCTTTGATTTCATAATTATCCCTTTCCTCCTGTCTTTAATCCCTGGCAGTTACTGCCAGATATTGCCATCAACATAACAAATAATTATAATACACTGAGTTTTTTAGTAAACTAGCCAAACGGCTAGTTTTTAAAATTAAATGACTAAATGCATAACTTTAGTACGAAAAAGAACCAGCACTCAAATGCCGGTTCTCCCTGTTATGATATTATTCTATTATCACAGCCCCTCACCATTGGTCTCTATAACATGTTTGTACCAATAATAAGAATCCTTCTTGTATCTGTTCAAAGTTCCACTGTTCTCGTCCTCTTCTCTGTCCACATACACAAATCCGTATCTCTTCTGATATCCGTTGAGCCAGCTGAGAAGATCTGTGTAAGACCATGTGCAGTATGCCAGGACACGGCAGCCATCATCACACGCTTTCTTGAGCTCCTCTATGTGATGTTTCAGGTAATCTATCCTGTACGGATCATGGATCTCCCCATCCTCAAACTTGTCAAATGCGCCGAGGCCATTCTCAGATATGACTATAGGAAGATCATATCTCGATGTTATCTGTCTGCAGCACATGCGAAGTCCCATCGGATCGATGGTCCAATCCCAGTCTGTCGTAGGAAGGAATTCATTTGCAGGATTCTTGTAAAGTCCCGGAACACCCTGAACCTTTGCCGTGCCCTTCTTGCCGGTCGTGTTCATCTCGTGAGTCGTTCCCACTCCGTCTATCGGGTTGTGCTCGACAACGCATGACTGATAATAGTTTACACCCATGAAATCTATGAGACCTGCAGCCTTCCTGAGGATATCCTCGTCACCGTCCTCCATAACTGGAGTTAGATCCTTGCTCTTGAGGTAAGCAGCGGCAGCCCTTGGATAACGGCCATAGGCATACATATCCATCCAGTAGAAGTTGTTCAGATCATCATAATCCATCTTCGCCATCGCATTTTCAGGCTTTCTGTCAAATGCGTATGACGGTGTGTATGCGAAGGATGAACCGACCTTAGCATCCGGGCAGATCTCCTTGAGTGCAATAACACTCTTGGCGTGTGCCATAAATGCATGATGGTTTACCTGATAAAACATCTTCTGGTCATCAACCTTTCCTGGTGGGTGCATTCCTGCATTCCAGCCAAGACCTGTAAATACATTCTGCTCATTCATGATTATCCAGTGCTTTACCCTATCACTGTATCTCTCAAACAGAACCTTTGCGTATCTGACGAAATCATCGACTATTCGTCTGCTCTCCCATCCGTGATACTGCTCCTCAAGTGCCTGTGGCATATCCCAGTGGTACACTGTTACCATAGGAACAATTCCATACTTAACCAGTTCATTGATCAGGTCATCATAGAACTGTAAGCCCTTTTCATTTATCTCGCCATTGCCATCAGGTATGATCCTTGGCCAGGATATTGAGAACCTGTAAGTCTTAAGTCCCATCTCCGCCATAAGTGCCACATCTTCCTTGTATCTGTGGTAATGGTCAACCGCCTTATCACCTGTCGTAGCCTTAAATGTTTTTCCCGGGATCCTTACGAACTGATCCCAGTTGGATGGGCCTTTGCCATCCTCATTCCACGCTCCCTCTATCTGATATGCAGCAGACGCACTGCCCCACAGGAAATCTTTCGGGAAGCCATTTGATCTGTCAAAATACATAAACCATCCTCCATACTATATAGAATCTGTATAGCATGCCTTCAACATGCCTTTGTCGTCATATGTTACAGACTGCCCAGCACATCTCCTATCTTATCCGCTATCAGAAGATCTGCATTGCTGTCCGACTGTGTCGGGGACATATTTATAACCACCAGTTTCCGCCCCCTGAAATATCTGATAAGTCCTGCTGCCGGATACACAACAAGCGATGTACCACCGATTATCATCGTATCCGCCTCGGATATATACTGGAGTGCCCTCGACATATTATCCTCATCAAGTGCCTCCTCATATAGCACCACATCCGGTTTTACAGTGCCTCCGCACTTTTCACACTTAGGCACACCATCCGAATTGACTATATAATCCAGGTTATAGAAAGCATGGCATTTCTCACAGTAATTTCTATGAACAGAACCATGGAGCTCTATGACATTCCTGCTACCTGCCATCTGGTGAAGTCCGTCGATATTCTGCGTTATCACCGCCTTGAGCTTTCCCTGTTTCTCAAGCTCTGCCAGCTTTATATGAGCCTTGTTCGGCTTTGCATCAGCAAATATCATCTTGTCCTTATAGAATCTGTAAAATTCCTCCGGGTTACGTCTGTAAAAGCTGTGGCTGATTATAGTTTCCGGCGGATACTTATACTTCTGATTATACAGTCCATCCACACTTCTAAAATCTGGTATACCGCTCTCCGTCGATACTCCTGCACCGCCAAAGAAAACGATATTATCCGAATCTTCTATGATCTGTCTCAGCTCATTCAACTTTTCTGTATCCATATACATACACCTCCAGACAATGACTACTGTGTCTCAGTAACCTTTACCATAACTGTACACGTATTTACCACGGTGTACTTATCTCCATCAGGGACACTGAGCGTGATCGTATTATCGCCATATGAGAGCTTGGAAGCATCTATGGACAGCTTCAGGCTCTTGGCCGATACCTTGGACACCGCACTTGAGATTCCACTCACGGTTATCGTATTGCTATCACCCATGCTCATCTCATAGCTGTATCCACTCTGCTTGCCCCTCAGGATGATATCCCCTGTGGTCACCGTTATATTTCTTGTAACTGATTTCTCGATCGCTATCTTCACATTGATGTATGCGCTCTCCTTTGTCACGACCACACCCTCTGGAAGATACTTTGATACATCAAGTGTCGTCTCAACATCTGCTGTACATCCGCTCACATCAACATCCGTTATATCAAGGCTTGTTATATCCTTTATTATCGATGCGTCTCCACCTATATCAACGGTCTCCGGTACATATGTTATATCTGATACAAGATATCCATCCGCAGGATCTCCTGTGACATCCACATGAACAGGTATATTCTTAGTCTTGTATACCGGAACTGTGACTGCTATCGATATCTCATCGTAGGATATCGACTTGTCTGATATCTTCTCACCATCAGCGGTTACAAATACAGGCGTACAGTTTGTCGTTATATCATCCTTTGCACTGGTCACATCAACTGTCACCTCTGCACGATCTATGCTCGAAACTATACTTGCAGCACCCTTTATCGTTATGAGGTTTGGAGCTGCCACACTGTTACCAACCGTATATCCGGAAGCAACCTCGCCTGTTGTCACCACGGACACAGGAACTGACACTGACTTCTCGTCCTCAAGTTCAACTGACAGCACGTTGTCCACAACAGTTATGCTGACCTTTTTAGCTATGTTGGTGCTGTTCGCAGTTACAGTGATAGGCACCGCATTTGTTATGGATATCTTTGACATATCCGCTACAGCCTTGAAATCCGACGCATCAAGATCGCTTATAAGTGATTTACGTCCTTTGACGACTATATCCACGGTATCACCTGAAGTTATCGTGTACAACTGATTCTGACTTGTTATGGCGTCAGTATTTACCAGATTGACCGGAATGTCCCTTATGGTCCTTGTCACGGCTGAATCATCGATGTTCAGTACAAGAAGCCACACCAGAAATCCAAGCACAACCGACAGAAGCTTAAGACCTATATTGCTGTATATCTTATTTGCCTTTTTCTTAGGCTCTGCGCTGTTATTTTTCATTCTCATCAGCCTCCTTTCTGGAAGCTTTATTCTTATTCTCCACAACGACTCTCTTTCTCCGCTTAACCGGACGGGCACCTGAAGACCTGTGGCTCTTTCTTCCATTATACTCCTTGCACAGCGTCTGAAGATGCCTTCTCACGCCCTCGCTGTCCAGATTCCTGAAGAGCTCGCCTCCCTGTGCAATGGATATTGAACCTGTCTCCTCAGATACGATAAGAGTCATACTGTCTGACACCTCACTGATACCTATACCGGCTCTGTGTCGTGTTCCAAGCTCCTTGTTGATGGAGTCATTTGCAGACAGTGGCAGATAACATGTGGCAGAAACCACCCTGTTCTTTCTTATGATCACCGCACCATCATGAAGCGGTGTGTTGTGCTCAAATATATTGAGAAGTAACTGGTTAGTCACGACCGCATCGATCGGTATTCCCGTATCAATATACTCGCCCAGTGCAACTTCATTCTCAATGACTATGAGTGCACCGGTACGGTTTGCAGACAGGACCTGGGCCGTCTTCACAAGCTCATATATCGTTTTCTCCGATATAACACCATCATCCTCGCCATCTCGTATAATGTAATTGATCAGCTTCTTTCTTCCAAGCTGTTCAAGTCCTCGTCTGAACTCCGGCTGGAACAGGATCACCACCGCAATTATTCCCACACTGAATGCATTCTTAAGCAGATATAAGATCGTATTGAACTGGAACACCGCCGCAATGGCAGTGAAGAGCACGATCATAACTATACCCTTCAGAAGAGTCCATGCTCTGCTCTGCTTGAACCACAACATGATCCTGTATATAAAGAATGACAAAATAAGTATCTCTATTATATCTACTGTGCCTGGAACTGTTATATAAAACCAATCAAAATACGTTGATATAAACGTTGATATCTTATCCATTTCATCCTCCTTTCGGTATATAAATACTCCGTATAATTAATGTGACCTGACAAAAGTCAGGTCACTCACATGTAAGCTCTTTTCAATGTATCTATCTTGTTGATCCTGTAACAGAATCTTCCTTTGCCGCAGACCGGCTTCTCTGTGCGCCTGATCCGGACGAAGTCGACCTCTTCTGCTGTGGTCTTGGCGATGGCTGCTCTCTTCTGGCTGCCTTTCTCTGGGCACCACCCATGACCTTTGGCACAGCCTTTACATAGTAGTAGTAGTCATCGTCCTCAAACTGTGTATTCTCAACACTTGAGTAGTCCACAACTATCTTGAAGAACTGAACCACTATGGCCACCAGTATCGCCAGTATGCATCCAAGCAGAGCCCCCGCAAGGGATACCTCAACTTCCATGGACAAAGTTCCAACCAGGAACAGTATGATCTCTACCACACCGCCTGTGATGATGGCAACGTGCCATGAATATGCAAATGACATTCTATATATTATGTATGTAAGAACTATAACAACTGCAAACACTATTATGGTGAGCAGAAGTGTCTTATCCTGTACCAGATGCTGGAAAATATACTTGTATCCCTCTATCAGATCACCCTCTGCTGAACTTGAGCTTAAAGCGACGTAATCAGCAGTATGCTTCAGGAAGAAGTAGAATATACAGCCAAATGCTGCAGGAACCATTCCTGTAAATCCAGCTGTCATTCCAGCCAGGATCGGCATGAAATACTGGAACTTTATAATGTAAAAGAATGGCATAAACAGAATGATCCATGATGCCTTAGGGAAAAATCTTATATATACGCAATACATTATCACAAATATGACAACAAATGAGATTCCAAGCTCCAGACTTGCGCTGGCAACCTGGGCACATGCGTACAGCCCTGCAATGGCAAGTGTGAGCTGGCCTGAAAGGAACGCACACACAAAAGCTGCTGCCAGGACCACTACGATACTGCTTATCGTGCTGTTATATCCTGTGAGATGGTTTATTGACCAAAACACAACAAGTGCCAGTATAAACTTACACAGTGGTGAAACAAATTTATCATACTTACTACAAAAATTCTTTACTCCATCGCGGAAATCCAGAAGTGTTGACATTATCAGTTAGCCCTCCTCTTTTTTTTGACAGAACGGCGTGTTCCGTCCTCGTTCTCATAAAATTCTATCAGTTTCTTAAGATTCTGGTTATACTTTATGAGTTTTGGCTTTGCCTTCATATATCTGTATGTATATAAGACCCACGCGAAAAGCGCAAATGCAATACACACCACTGCATAGCCGCCCACAATGCTGCTCGCCACCTTCACATAGTCAAGCTCTGTGAGCTTCTCAACTATATCTGCAAGATTATAGTATATGTAAGCTGCGGCAAAAACTACAAACAGCACCGTAGATGAAACAATTGTCTTAAGACAGTTAAGCTTCACATAGTCACTTTGAAAATATTTACCCTTTTCGAGATCCTCACGTCCAAGCGACTCCTTGTACATGGCGATCTTCGTCATTAGAATGACCTTTTCTTCATTTACCATTGCTCGATTCTATCTCCTTATTCTGGTCACTTTTCCACAAATGACCATAACTAGCAGTATTATACCCCGCGTCTTAATATTGCGCAAGTTTTATATTTAGAATTTAATGTCTATTAATGTATGATCACCAAGTGCGTCCGCCGTAGTAATCATGTTCATTTTTGTATGTCTCGTATGCATCCATCTCCTGATTTCGTTGCTCAAGACTGTCTCCCTGGATGGCATCGAGCTGCTTTCGTATCTCCGATTCCTTATCAGAAGACTGAGGCTCCTGTGTATCCTCTTCGTTTTCATCGTCACTGCCCTGATCCTTCTGGTCATTTGGATCCTGATCACCTTTCTGATCCTGTTCCTCCGTCTGCTTCCTGAGCTGTTCCTCAAAGGCATCTATCTCATCCTTCAGAGTCTGTGCATCCTCGTAATGTCCATCCTCATCATCCCTGTGAGCGCAGTCATTCTCTATGAGAATGTCCTTTGCCCCCTCAAGTATGTCTATCACCTCATCCAGATTCTCTTTGGTAACACCCTCAGGATCTATCTGCTTCACTATGGACAGCGCAAGGTTGACCCTTGTCTTACAGTCGGACTCACCACCCGGCTTCTTTTCAAGTGCCTTACGAAACTCCTGCTCGGCGCCCTCGTAATCTCCCTGACTGTAATATACATCACCAAGATTATAATGGTATATATGTGGCTGAGTAAAGCCAAGCACGGCGTTCACTGTGCTGTCCACATATTGTCCCTTTTTGTATTCACTTATAAAATGCTCATTGCACAGATAATTCACCAGAAGCACCGCCATACACAGCAGGCTGACAGCTCCGGTCACTGCAGCAACGATCTTTATTATTCCTGATCTGTTTTTCATTTTATGACTTTCTTTCTCATATCAAAAAATTCATATACAACAAGTCCTGCAAATAATGCTGCAAACAGATAATATATATCCACATATCCTATGGTCTTACCCTTATCCGTTGACTCAGCGGTTCCCCGTGACTTCTCCACAACCTTATCCAGCGCAGAACCATCGTTCATATTTATATAGTCGACGCCCAGATCATCGGCAATCTTTTTCAGATTATCCTCATCGATCTTCGACACCGCTGGTTTATACGGGTAGTCCGATGTGTCCTCAAGCAGCTCCTTCCGGTCATCGTAATATGATTTCACATACATGTTACCGCCTTCCTTTGTGCCGTACCCCAACACTGCGCCTCCATCAATATATTTTTTCGCCCCGTCAAATGACTTGAGTCTGTCGTCGTTGGTTATTTCACCATCGCTTATAAAGAACACGACCACATTTCCATCATTTTTCTCCTTTGCACGCTTAAGGGTATCCGTCATCACATCTATGCAGACATTCATGGACGACCCCCTGGCATATAGCGAATCCAGCGGATATATTGAATCCAGAACACTTTTTGCAAAATTTGAATCATCCGAATATGGCGATATCAGATTTGCACTATTATTGAAAGTTATGACTGCAAATTTAGCACCGTCCATCTCATCAACTATGTGCTCGCAGTCTTTCTTCACCGCCGTCAGCCTCTCTGTATCCCCAGCATAATCCTGAGCCAGCATGCTTATGGTGTCATCCACAACGAACAGCACATATGTGTCAAGCTTCCGGACACTTGTCTCCACGTTGCTGCTTGGGACCATGATCCTCAGATTGATGAGAAATATCAGTATGATGGCAGCTATCTGCCTTATATATGCGCTTCTCTTCCGCCTTTTCAGGAACGCCATGCCAACGCACAATATGAGCATAAGCCAGATTGGTATAATTGGATCTATTCTCATAATTCTCTCCTGTAACGTCTTATAATTTGAGCCAGCGGCCAAGTCCTAGCATTCCTGCAAACAGAACCAGCATCAATACAAATGGATATAACAGCTCAGGTGTCTCAACATCCACCATCCTCACCTTGACCAGATTCTTACTCAGCTTTTCTATCGATGATACTATCTCTCCAAATGATCCGGATTCCTCCTCAAGATAGAATTTACCACCGGTCTTCTCCACCGCATTCTTCATGGACTCCTTGTTTTCCGGTGTCATCTCCTTTGTTCCAACTCCATACACCGTGACATTGTTTGAAACACATATATCGGCCGCCTCATCCAGAGTTGCCACCGGTGTTCCCTGTATATCATTGTCAGTGGAGAATATTACCACCTTTGTCCTCTCCTTGTCAGCATCCGAAAAATCGATTGCCGCAGCAGCAAGGCCGTCCCCTATAAGTGAGCTTCCCCTCTGCTCATTTCCAATCAGAGTTCCAGATGATATATATGCCTGATAATATATCCAGTCGTACCCCGATGAAAATGCATCGTCCAGATTCACTTCATTTCTGCTCTTCAGACACTGTGCGATCAGATCAAGCTGATCCTTCACATACTCATAATCATCCGTGAGCGGAGTAAGCAGCACCGGACTTGTGTTAAATATCACGATTCCAAAACGTTCGCCCTGAAGCTCATCAACTGTTTTCTTCAGCTTGTCCAGCAGATTCTCGTTGAGATAATCCACGGATGTTGATATGTCGATACACAGAATGATGTCCCTGCAATACTTTTCATCCTGCATACGCCTGCTCGTGTATGGTTTTGCCATGAGCAGGAATGCCGATACGACAACCAGTACGCAGCATATGAGCGTGGCTGTAAGCCCGGTCTTATATAATATTTTTCTTTTCCTGAAATATGCCTCATCTTCCTGGCATATGAGCCCTGCGATCTTTTTTCCTCCGGCATATTTCTTTGTCTTTTTGTATTTCACAAACACAAATACCAGCATAAACAGCGCAATAGCCAGGCCTGCATATAGAACAATATGATATTTTATTGCCATCTCTCAATCAAACTCCTTGTCTTCTCAAGGGAAGCCCTCACATCACCATCGGACTTTCTTGCAAATTCCGGCGCATAATACTCAGCCACAAGATAGTACAGCTCCGGCATGTTTAATCTTTCTATATCATACAGAGTATAATTCTGAACCCTTATGCCGGTTGCAGCATGAACAAATCCCCTGATACAACGGCTCATACGCTGATATGCACCTCTTACATCAAGTTTTCCCTGATCATACTGTCCCGCAATATCCGCCAGTTCTGACAGATATCTGGCCTTCACTCTACCCATATCCATAGGCGCAGGCTTCACCACCTTCGGCAGCTCCGCCGCCATTTTTCTACGTCTTCTCAGATACCAGCAGACACCAAAGAACAACAGCACTGCGGCTGTTATCACTCCGGTCAGCACGATCGGCCATACCACATACGAAAGCGGCTCCTGCAAATTCACTGAACTTTCCATATCTTATATCTTCTTCCTCTTATCTCCGGGCATCAGCCCATTTAACTACTTTCCAGAGCTCTCAGTCTTGTGCTTGTTGAGCAGCTCTACTATCTTTTCATCCATGCTGTCAGAAGACCTGACCGTCAGGTACGAAATACCAAGTTTCTTAAGCTTGTCGTCACAGGCACTTGAAAGCTCCTGCCTTTTCCTCTCTTCCTTCTTTGCCAGCTTCATGTCCCTGGTAAAAAATTCAGGAATATATGTGTCACCGGATAAGTCATATACATTCTTACCGTTCATCCCGGCATCCTCAACATTTATAAGTAGTATATCATGCAGTACCTTTAACTGCTTTACAGTTGCCTCCGACATATTCAGGATACCTCTGGTGTCCGTCACCACAAGTATGATCATTCTCCTCCTGAAATTCCTCGCAATGAAGCTCAGCGCATCCCCCGTATCCGAGTCGTTAGACATGGTAACGTCCCTGTGGTAACCCGCAAGAATATTTTCGACATTTGCAAAGCCTGTCTTAAACGGATAGTGCTCCACGCCCCTGTCTGAAACATAAGTAGCGCTCACATAATCACCATTGTCACACACCATATATGCCAGGGTTCCCGCCGCCATAAGTGCAACATCACTTTTCTCCTGAACATCATTGGCATATCCAAGCATACGTTTTCCGGCATCCATCACCAGCATTATATTATGCTTCTTCTCGGCGATATACTGTCTGACCAGAAGCTTCTGGCTCCTGGCAGATGCTTTCCAGTCCATGTCCTTGATATCATCGCCAACGACATACTCCCTGAGCTCATCAAAGTTCATACTCCTGCCCTTATAGATGGAATTGTACGAACCATCGATTATCCTCGACGTTGCCTTGGTAGTATATATGGTCTTATATCCCTTCATATTTCCCTGTATTCTGGATATATATGTCATCTTCATAATTAACTGTCTTCCCCTACGGCGTCTTAACCGAACCTATTATGGCATCTATAATCTTCTCAATCTTCACGTCTTCCGCAACAGCGGCAAATGTAAGCATGATCCTGTGTCTCAGGACTGAATATCTGAGTGCTTTCACATCATCAGGAACACAATATCTTCTCCCATTTATAAGTGCGATCGCCTTTGCTACCTCCATGAACGCAATAGCCGCTCTTGTGCTCGCACCCATGGCAACATACTGTGCAAGCTCAGGTGCAAGTATCTTATCCGTCATTCTGGTTGCCTGAACTATATCAACTATATATTTCTTTATCGCCGGATCTATATAAATCCTCTTGCACAGCTTCTGAAGATACACCACATCGTCAACGCTGGCAACGGATTTCACGTCTGAAAAAACTCCTGCCTCCACTCTGTTGAGTATCTCCATCTCATCCCTTGCGCTTGGATATGTCACAGTCTCCTTGAGAAGAAATCTGTCAAGCTGTGCCTCTGACAGCACATACGTACCCTCAGATTCGATTGGATTCTGGGTCGCTATTACCACGAACACCTCCGGCAGCTTATATGTCTTTCCTCCTATACTGACTTCTCTCTCCTGCATCGCCTCCAGCATGGCACTCTGTGTCTTCGCACTGGACCTGTTTATCTCATCGAGTAGTACAAAGTTCGAATAAACCGGACCTATCTTATCCTCAAATGTATTGGTCGCCATGTTGTACATCTGGGTTCCAATTATGTCGCTCGGTATAAGATCCGGTGTACACTGGATCCTTGAAAATGATCCATTAACCGCCTCTGTCATAACCCTGGCAGCAGTGGTCTTGGCAAGTCCTGGAACGGATTCCAGAAGCACATGACCGTTTGTCATCATTGCAACCAGAAGTGAATATCCCAGATAAGGCTGTCCCACAACCTTACTGTTATAGTAACTCAGCAAATTATTGATTATCTCCGAAGCCTTCTGGACTTCTTCATTTGTTATCTCTCTGTTATCCTGCATAACTACTCTCTTTCCTTTATTTATTATGATGTCTGTCTCCCCAGCATCTATGGTATATAGAATATACCTTTACATGTTATTGCACAAGTTAACAAATATAAAGTGCCCATGCTATATTTTGTCCATATAAACAAAAAAGTGACTAGGGGGTACCTGGTCACCATAATGAGGGGAGAGAGGATTCAAATAAATGAAAACTCTACTCTCACATATTAACTTATGTTCCATCATAAGTCAACTATTTTTTTCGTTAAATATACCTTTTATTTACAATTTGATCTGCCTACTCCGCATCCGCTACTCTAGTATCCGCATTCACATAACTTGCAGGATTTCTGTGCTTGATGACCCTGAGTACAAATACCAGAAGAACCATCATTGCTATGAATATCGGAAGCATAACAAACCACTTAACATGCAGATGATATGTAATCGGTCCAACTATAGCATATGACACGAATGACATGATAGCCGCTGTTATCGCATATGGAAGCTGTGTTGCCACATGATTTACATGGTTACACTGCGCTCCTGCTGATGCCATGATAGTGGTATCTGATATAGGTGAGCAGTGATCTCCACACACAGCTCCAGCCATACATGCTGATATCGCTATGATCATAAGCTCATTATTCTTACCCTCAAATACTGCACACACAATAGGGATAAGTATTCCAAATGTTCCCCATGATGTTCCTGTTGCAAACGCCATGAGACATCCAACTATAAATATAACCGCAGGAAGGAAACTAAACAGACTTCCCGATGCAGATGTCATTGCTGTCTGTACAAAATCCTTTGCACCCATCATATCGGTAGTTCCCTTGAGCGTCCATGCGAATGTAAGGATCAGTATAGCCGGTACCATTGCCTTAAAGCCCTCTGGTATAGCCTCCATACATTTACCAAAATCCAGGACTCCTCTTATCACATACAGAAGAATTGTAATAAGCAGTCCGAACAAGCTTCCAATTGCAAGTCCAACAGATGCATCACTGTTTGAGAATGCCTCTACAAAGCTTACACCGCTGAAGAATCCACCTGTGTAGATCATTCCTATAATGCAGCAGATAACAAGACATATGATAGGTATTATAAGATCAACTACCTTGCCGTTGCTGTTGACCACATCAGTCTCCTCTGCTGTGACAGTCTTCTTGCCATCTCCCATTGAGAGAAGATCTCCCTTCAGGGCATTGAGCTCATGCTTCTCCATGGAACCAAACTCAACCTTCATAACGATCATTGCGATCATCATCGCAAGTGTGAGGAATGAATAATAGTTATATGGTATGGCTTTTATAAACAGACCAAAGCCATCCTCACCCTTTACAAATCCACTGACGGCTGCAGCCCATGATGATACAGGGGCTATGATACATATAGGTGCCGCTGTTGCATCTATAACATATGCAAACTTCGCCCTTGATATCCTGTGTTTATCAGTTACAGGCTTCATAACACTGCCGACTGTGAGGCAGTTAAAATAGTCATCGATAAATATCAGAACTCCCAGAAGAACTGTGCAGAGCTGCGCGCCCTGTCTGGTCTTGATATGGGTAGCTGCCCAGTCACCAAATGCCTTGGATCCACCTGCCTTGTTCATAAGTGCAACTATGGTTCCAAGAATGACAAGGAATATCAGTATACCTACATTATATGAATCTGAAAGCTGTGCGATCAGTCCATCCTGCAGTACATTCGATATACTGCCCGTAAAACTGAATCCGGAGGCAAACACACTTCCTATTACAATTCCTATAAACAGTGAACTGTAAACCTCCTTCGTTATAAGTGCCAGCGTGATAGCGACAACCGATGGTACAAGTGCCCAGAATGTCGCATATGTCGATGGCGATGGAATCTTATCTACATATATAGACAGAATTCCGAGAACCGCAATAATGAGAATTACCACGGCGATGGCAATAAGATTTTTCTTGCTGCTCTTCATCTTGATCCTCCCTGATCTTTTTTCGTATGCATATTATCTGTGATAATTCATCTGTGGAATAATGTATTATCACGTCATATAAGTAAAGTTATATCACATAAACATACCATTTGAATAGTACAAATGTCTGATTTATTCCTTTTCAGTCAAAAACAGTCAAAATTTATTATGAATATGTGAATATGACGGAAAACAATCAAATGCTATTGCATAAATAACATTTATGTCATATTATCAGCTTGTAAGCAAGAGATACAAGAACAGCAGAAACATCTTCAGCTTACACTGGAATTTGACAATTTACTATTTTTTGTTTTTACTCCCTTTTTTCGTAGTCAGAAATGACTACACCCCCAAATTCCTTAATTGACGCAGCCGTCAAGCGGCTGCGTCCCTCCCTTAAAGGTGAGTAATCAAAGGTTATGATATATTCAATATCAGCTCACAAAAAATCTTATATAAATAAAAAGAGCAGAAGCATGATCGCCTAATCGTGATTCTGCTCTTTTATTATTATATATCTCTTCTGTATTGCGCAACTTGCCTGTGTGCAACTTGCGCAATATCGTTGCGTTATGTTACATTAGATGATTTTTTACGATTATACATGCAAAAGTAGTCAAAAACAGTCAAAATCGCCAACAAATATGGCATTATAACCTAAATGAGCCAAATGCTATTGCAATCCTGATCCATTTATCATATTATCAACTTGTAAGCAAGAGATACAGAAAAACAACAGAAAGCGTTGACAGCTTACACTGAAATTTGACAATTTACTATTTTTTGTTAT
>ERZ780168.2101-NODE-2101-length-18504-cov-8.328310_pt1 | contig 18504 bp, 16 predicted proteins | sample MGYA00510981_ERZ780168 | MGnify/ENA primary metagenome ERZ780168 (study PRJEB29588, sample SAMEA2158769) | human gut metagenome | biome: human gut; feature: human-associated habitat; material: faeces | place: Denmark | collected 2008/2010 ...
CGTACACGGTCGAGGAGCTGCTCTACGGCCTGATGCTGGTGTCCGGGAATGACGCCGCCGTCGCGCTCGCGTGCCACACGGCGGGCTCCGTGGAGGCGTTCGCGGATCGGATGAACGACAAGGCGCGCGCGCTCGGCATGACCAACAGCGCGTTTCAAAACCCCAACGGCCTTGATGCCGAGGGGCATTATTCCACGGCGCGCGACATGGCGAAGCTCGCCTGCGCCGCCATGGAAAATGAGACATTCCGCACGATCGTGTCCACAAAGAGCACAACCGTGGACGGGCAGACGCTCGTGAACCACAACCGTCTGCTGCGCAGTTATGACGGCGCGGTCGGCGTCAAGACCGGATATACGAAAACTGCGGGCCGGACGCTCGTGTCCTGCGCGCAGCGCGGCACGACGCAGTTCGTGTGCGTGACGCTCTCGGACCCGGACGACTGGAACGACCACACGCGCCTGCTCGACTGGGCGTTTGAAAACTACGAGTACCGCTGCGTCGCCGGTGACACGCCGGTGTATGCCGTGCCGGTGCTCTCCGCCACGGAGGAGCTCTGCGCGGCGGTTCCGGAGGAACCTGCCTACCTGCTCGTGCATCCGGATGACCCGGTGACGCTGAAGGCGGAGCTGCCGCGCTTCGAGTTCGCGCCGGTGGAGCAGGGTGCGCGGGCGGGCACACTGACGGCGACCGGGCCGGATGGGCAAAGCGTCTCCGTGGCGCTCTGCTATGCCGAACCCGCGGCGCTCGACCCGGATGTGAAGATCACGCCGCTCGCGCGGCTCGGCCGGCTGTGGACACATGCCTGCCGGTACTTTTTCTCCTACTATCCTGTATCCTGAGGTGATGACCATGCAGCAACGGCTGCAAAAGTGCATTTCCGAGGCGGGCGTTGCCTCCCGCCGCGCGGCGGAGACGATGATCTCCGCCGGCCGCGTGACCGTGAACGGGCAGACCGCACAGCTCGGCGCGCAGGCTGACCCGGAGACCGACGTCATCTGCATCGACGGCCGGCCGCTGCCGTCCCGGGCCCCGAAGCGGTACATAATGCTGAATAAACCGCGCGGCTATGTCACGACGATGCACGACGAGCGCGGGCGCAAAACAGTGGCGGATCTTGTGGCATCATTGGGGGAGCGGCTGTACCCGGTCGGGCGGCTGGATCTCGATTCCGAGGGCCTGCTCATTCTGACGAACGACGGCGAGATCGCAAACTGCCTCATGCATCCCTCACACGAGATCCCAAAGACGTATGAGGTGGATGTAGCGGGCGGCAATCTTGCGGCAGCGGCAGAGACCATGCACGCCGTCACGGAGCTGGAGGGCTATCGCGTCCGCCCAGCGGAGGTAACGGTGCTCACGCCTGGCCGCCTGTCCGTCACGATCCATGAGGGACGCAACCGCCAGGTGCGCCGCCTGTGCGCGCTTGCGGGGCTGCGCGTCCTGCGGCTCGTGCGCGTGGCGGAGGGGGAGCTGCGACTCGGCACGCTCGCGCCGCGCCAGTGGCGGCCGCTGACGGATGCGGAGGTCGCTTACCTGAAATCGCACCTGTGAGGCGCAAAATTTTATGCAAGTTTTCTGCTGAAAAATTGCAAAATCGACTTGCAAAGTGGCTGGAATTTGCTTAAAATAAAAAAATGTGCCGCAGCTTGGCGGCAAAAAATGCGTATTTACAAGGTGAACATATGAAAATGGATATTTTGTCTGTTTTGGATCATAAATTTCCCTCTTTTTCCAAGGGGCAGCGCACCATCGCGCAGTTTATTCTGAAAAACTATGACAAAGCGGCCTTTATGACGGCTGCGCGCCTCGGCGAAGTGACCGGCGTGAGCGAGTCGACCGTTGTGCGTTTCGCGGCTGATCTCGGCTACCGCGGCTACCCCGGCATGAAAAAGGCGCTGCAGGAGATCGTGCGCAACCGTCTGACCTCGGTCGAGCGCATCGAGGCGGCTGAGAGCACCATGGACGGGCACGACGTGCTCAAGGCGGTGCTGCGCGCGGACATTAACAATCTGCAGGCCACGCTCGACGAGGTCGATCAGGACAACTTTGACCAGGCGGTCGATATGATCCTCTCGGCGAAGCACATTTATATCATCGGCATGCGCACGTCCACGACGCTGGCGGATTTTCTCGGCATCTATCTCAAGCTGCTGCTGGATGATGTCACGGTCGTCAAAGAGATCGCCGCGCGCGAGGTGTACGAGCAGATGCTGCGCATCGGCGAGGGCGACCTCATCATCGGCATCAGCTACCCGCGCTATTCCAAGCGCACGATCAGCGCCATGAAGTTTGCGCGCGATCACGGTGCGCGCTGCCTCGGCATGACGGACAGCAAGGTCTCGCCGCTCAACGAGATCTCCGACGTGTGCCTGTATGCCAAGAGCGAGATGGTGTCCTTCCTCGACTCGCTCGTCGCGCCCATGAGCCTGATCAATGCGCTCATCATGGCCGTTGGTGCGCGCGACCGGGAGCGCACGTTTGAGACGTTCCGAGAACTGGAGACCGTCTGGAAAGAATATGAGGTGTATGGGACCGTTGAAAGCTGATGTAGTTGTGATCGGCGGCGGCGCGGCCGGGTCCATGTGCGCGCTCACGGCGGCGCAGCGGGGACTCCATGTCGTGCTGCTCGAGCCGAACAAGATGCTCGGCAAAAAGCTGCGCATCACCGGCAAGGGCCGCTGCAATGTGACGAATCACTGCGATATCAAGACCATTCTTGCCAATATCCCGGGCGACGGGCGCTTTCTCTACAGCGCGCTCAACCGTCTTGGCCCGCAGGACACGATGGCGCTGTTTGAATCGCTCGGCGTACCGCTCAAGACCGAGCGCGGCAATCGCGTGTTCCCGGTCTCCGACCGGTCGCACGATGTTGCCAACGCCCTCGAGCGCGCCTATGCACACGCAGGCGGGCGGGTCGTGCACGCCGCGGCGACAGACATCCTGACGCAGGACGGCGCTGTCTCTGCCGTCGTGACCGCGGAGGGCACCCTCGACTGTGCGGCTGCCGTCATCTGCACGGGCGGCCTGTCCTATCCGCTCACCGGCTCGACCGGCGATGGGTATCGGCTTGCCCGGCAGCTGGGCCACACGGTCACGCCCACGCGCGCCTCGCTTGTGCCGCTGGAATCGGACGATCCCTGGTGCGCCGAGATGCAGGGCTTTTCCCTGCGCAACGTGACGCTCACGGTCTACGATGAGCAGAACAAGGTCATCTACTCCGACCTGGGCGAGATGCTCTTCACGCACTTTGGCGTGTCGGGCCCGCTGGTGCTGTCGGCGAGCGCACACATGCGCGACTTTTCGCAGCACAGGTACCGCCTGTCCATCGACCTGAAGCCGGCACTGGACGAGAAAAAGCTCGATGCGCGCATCCTGCGTGATTTTCAGAAATACGCCAACCGCGATTTAAAGAACGCGCTCTATGACCTCGCGGGTCATGCCATGATCCCGGTGCTCGTGCGCCTGTCCGGCATCCCGGAGGATACGAAGGTCAACGCCATCACGCGCGAGCAGCGGCATCGGCTCGTGGAGCTGTTCAAGCATTTCCCGGTGTCCGTCACCGGCACGCGGCCCATTGACGAGGCCATCATCACCTCCGGCGGCGTGTCGCTCAAGGAGGTCAACCCGCGCACCATGGGTTCCAAGCTCGTGCCCGGGCTGTACTTTGCCGGAGAGGTGCTCGATCTGGACGCCTATACCGGCGGCTTCAACCTGCAGATCGCCTGGAGCACCGGCTATGTGGCCGGCAGTGCGGTCTGCACATAACGCACGAAAGGAAACGAACGTTTTGGATACACACATCACCGTTGCCATCGACGGCCCGTCCGGCGCCGGCAAGAGCACGATCGCCCGTGCGGCCGCGCGCCGCTTCGGCCTCATCTATGTGGACACCGGCGCGATCTACCGCACGGTCGGCCTTGCCGGCGAGCGGGCCGGTATCGACTGCGCGGACACTGCTGCCGTGCAGGCGCTGCTGCCGGGGCTGAAGATCGAACTGGTCTATGACGCAGCAGGGGAGCAGCGGATGCTCCTCAACGGCGAGGACGTCTCGGAGGCCATCCGCCTGCCGGAGGTGTCGATCCTTGCCTCGCGCGTGTCGGCGCTGGCGGTCGTGCGCGCATTTTTGCTGGACATGCAGCGCAGCCTTGCCCGCACGCACAGCGTCGTCATGGACGGGCGCGACATCGGCACGGTCGTGCTGCCAGACGCCGGGCTGAAGATCTTCCTGTCCGCCTCGGCGGAGTGCCGCGCGCAGCGCCGCTATCGCCAGCTGCAGGAAAAGGGCATTCAGGAGCCCTATGCCGACGTGCTGCGCGAGCTCGAGCAGCGCGATTACGACGATACGCACCGCGCGGTCGCGCCGCTCAAGGCGGCGCCGGACGCCGTGCACATCGACACGAGCGACCTGACGCTCGATGAGAGCATCGACGCCGTGTGTGCGGCCATCCGCACGCGCTTCGGACTGGAGGCGCAGAGGTGAAGAAACTCATCGTTGCCAAGTCGGCCGGTTTCTGCTTCGGCGTCAGCCGGTCGGTGAAGATGGCCGAGGAAATGCTCGCCGCCGAGCAAAACTGCTACAGTCTCGGCGAGCTTATCCATAACGACGATGTGGTGCGCCACCTGCAGTCTGAGGGCCTCACGGTCGTGGACGGGCCGGAGCAGATCCCGCAGGGCGCGTCCGTCATCATCCGCTCCCACGGCGTCAGCCGTGCGGAGTTTGAGGCGGTGCAGCGCACGGGCGCGTCGGTGTATGACGCGACGTGTCCGAAGGTCAAGCGCATCCATGAGATCGTGGCCGAGGCTTCGGCCGAGGGGCGGCAGCCGGTCATCATCGGTGCGGCCGACCACCCAGAGGTGCGCGCCATCTGCGGCTGGTGTGCCGCACCGGTCGTGGTCAATGACGCTGCGGAACTCGCCGCGCGCATCGCCGACGGCACCATCGACTGTGCAAAACCGCTGACTGTTGTCATTCAGACGACCCAAACGCAAGAGAAACTGCTGGAATGTCAGAAAATCATAAAAAAACAGTGTACAAACGCAAAATTATTTGATACAATATGTGGTGCTACGTCCAAGAGACAGTCTGAGGCGCTTGCCTTGTCGGAAGAGTGCGATGGAATGATCGTCATTGGAGACCCCAAAAGCTCCAATACGAGACGGCTGACCCAGCTATGTGAGAGCTGCTGTGACTTTGTCCGACAGGTGGAGCGCAGCAGCGAGCTTTCCCGGGAGGAATTCGCTCGTCTATCGTCCCTTGGAATCACCGCCGGCGCATCGACGCCGGGGTGGATCATAAAGGAGGTCTACAACAAAATGAGCGAAGAAATCATGGAGATTGAACAGTCCTTTGCTGAGATGCTGGAGGAATCGTTCAAAACTTTAAATAGCGGGGAGAAGGTCACTGGTACTGTCGTTGCCGTCACGCCCACCGAGGTCCAGGTGGAGCTGGGCATCAAGTATCCCGGCTACATCCCGCTGTCTGAGTTGAGCGACGATCCTGATGTCAAGGTGGAGGATATCGCCAAGGTGGGCGAGGAGATCGAGGCCTTCGTGGTCCAGGTCAGCGACCGGGACTGCATGGTCAAGCTGTCCAAGAAGCGCCTGGACGCTGTCAAGGTCTGGGAGGATATCGAGAAGGCCCGCGAGGACAAGACCACTCTCGAAGGTAAAGTCACCGAGGAGAACAAGGGCGGTATCGTCGTTAATGTTAAGGGCGTGCGCGTGTTTGTGCCCGCTTCCCAGTCCGGTCTGCCCCGCGGCGCTGAGCTGAGCACCATGATCGGCCAGACCGTGTCCCTGCGGATCACCGAGGTCAACCGTGCCCGCCGCCGCGTCGTCGGCTCCATCAAGGCCGTGACCTATGAGGCCCGTCAGGCCGCCCAGGCGGAGATCTGGAACAACATCGAGGTCGGCAAGCACTACACCGGCACCGTGAAGTCCATGACTTCCTACGGTGTGTTCGTGGACATCGGCGGCGTGGATGGTATGGTACATATCTCCGAGCTGTCCTGGAGCCGTATCAAGAACCCCGCCGAGGTCGTCTCCGTGGGCGATACCCTGGACGTGTACGTTATCTCCTTCGATCCCGAGAAGCACAAGATCTCCCTGGGTGTGAAGGACCGCAGCATGAACCCCTGGGATAAGTTCATGGCTACCTACCACGTGGGCGATGTGGCCAACGTGCGTATCGTGAAGCTGATGACCTTCGGCGCGTTCGCCGAGGTCGTGCCCGGTGTGGACGGCCTGATCCACATCTCCCAGATCGCGGATCGCCGCATCGAGAAGCCCGGCGACGTGCTGACCGAGGGCGAGATGGTGGATGCCAAGATCACCGCCATCGACGAGGAGAAGCAGAAGATCTCCCTGTCCATCCGCGCGCTGCTGGCTCCCGCCGCTGACGAGGACGAGGACGAAGAGTAATTAGATCGTAAAACACCTCCGCTGCCTGTGGGGCAGCGGTGGTGTTTTTGGTTGTTTTCACAATGGCGTGCAGGGGAAAATATCTTGCGACCTTGCGGAGAGGCATGGTACAATCGAGGTGGGCAAGAGGATTTAAGAGCATTGTGCTGAAGATAGAACGGATCAATTGGAATTTGACAGGGGGAGCGTGATCGTATGAAAAAGTTGATGGCATCAGTGTTAGCGTTGGTTTGCGTTGTTGCTATGGCGGGCTGCGGAAAGTCGAATGTTGGGGACTATCCTGCGACGATAATGGTAAATGGGATAAATTACTATTCGACCGATAATGCTGTTCCCGTTGAAGTAGACGAGAGTGTTATTCAGTACACCACGTCGTATGCGGAGGATGGCGTTCCCCGAAAAGATGGTGAGGCAAACTTCAACAGAGACCTGGGGACTCCGTATGCTGTTATTGAGGAAGACTTGGTAGTTGTCCTTATGGACAATGAGTGGATAGAGTTCAAGGCAAAGTAAGAGCGATCTCGGGTCGCGAAAGAGCGGGACGATGGGAGAAGCGTGCCGTACGAAAGGGACGGGGGATGAAGCGGGGGAAAAGAAAAATAATTTTGGGAGAGTTGCCTGTTTATGGGCAACTCTCCCGGTTTTTTGGCATAGGGGCAGAACAGGATCGCAGGAAGGGGGGAGCGCATATGAAAAGAGCAGACGTGAACTGGGGAGAGGTAAGGCGTAAGTATGAGTCGGGAATGTATACCTATCAGCGATTGGCAAGGGAGTACCATGTGTGTACGCAGACGGTGTGGCGACATGCGATCAAGGGACAGTGGCAGATCGGCCGGGAGGAGGCGGAAAAGCAGATACTCCGGCGATGCCTGATGGCCACGGCAAAGCTGCTGGAGACGGCGGCTGCCGGGGCTACGGAACGGCTGGAAAGCGGAGAGGGCAGCCTGAAGGAGGTCAAGGAGCTGGGAGGTATCCTGCAGGCGCTGGTGGGGACAGCGGCAAAGATGTGCCAGAGCGAAAAGAACAACGACACGGCGGTCAACGAGATACGGGTGATCATGTCGGAGGAGGTAGAGGCGTTGAGCGGATGATATCCATGCCGGACCTGTTCATTTTTGCACAAGCATTCCCGGGAATTCTTGTGGGTTTCGTCAATTTCCCCGCCGGCTGTATTGTGGTAAAATTAACAATTAAGAATTCAGCCTTCAGCGGAAGGAACAGGAAAGAACAGGGAGGAACAGGACATGGCTTTTGCTGATTTTCAGGCGCTGTACAAGCAGAAACTGACCACCGCGGACGAGGCGGTGAAGGTCATCAAGTCCGGTGATTGGGTGGACTACGGCTTCTGCGCCATTCATCCCCGGGTGCTGGACGAGGCGCTGGCCCGCCGTGCACCGGAGCTGGAGGATGTGAAGGTCCGGGGCGGTATCAGCCTGTGGAAGCCGGCGATCTTCGACATCGAGGACCCGGTACACCATATCATCTTCAACTCTCACCACATGAGCAGCGTGGAGCGCCATCATATCGCCAGCGGCGCGGGGTTCCATGAGCCCATGCGCTATTCGGAGCTGCCCCGGTACTACTACGACCACATCACGCCGCCGGACGTGGCCATGTTCCAGGTGGCCCCGATGGACAAGCACGGGTACTTCAACTTCGGGCTCTCCGCCAGCCACGTGAAGGCGGTGTGCGAGATGGCCAAGGTGGTCATCGTGGAGGTCAACGAGAATATGCCCCGGTGCCTGGGCGGCTTTGACAACTGTATCCACGTCAGCGAGGTGGACATGATCGTGGAGGGGCGCAACGACCCCATGGGCGTCCAGCCCAGCGGCACGGCTACGGAGGTGGACCGGGCGGTGGCGAAGCTGATCGTGGAGCAGATACCCGACGGGGCCTGCTTGCAGCTGGGCATCGGCGGTATGCCCAACACCGTGGGCGCCATGCTGTGCGAGTCCGACCTGAAGGATCTGGGCGTACACACGGAGATGTACGTGGACGCCTATGTGGATCTGGCTATGGCGGGGAAGGTCACATGCATGAAGAAGAACATCGACCGGGGCCGGCAAGTGTTCGCCTTTGCCGCCGGTACCCAGAAGCTGTACGACTATCTGGACGACAACCCGGCGTGCATGGCCGCGCCCATCAGCTACACCAACGACATCCGCACCATCGCGGCCATCGACAACTTTGTCTCCATCAACAACGCGGTGGATGTGGATCTGTACGGGCAGGTGAACGGCGAGACGGCGGGCACCAAGCAGATCAGCGGCGCCGGCGGACAGCAGGACTTTGTGCTGGGTGCGTATCTGTCCAAGGGCGGTAAGAGCTTTATCTGTCTCAGCTCCACTCACGCAGACAAGGACGGCACGCTGCATTCCCGCATACGGCCTACCCTGCAGAACGGTTCCGTGGTGACGGATACCCGCGTGAACACCATGTACGTGGTGACGGAGTACGGCTGCGTGTGCCTGAAGGGACTGACGGTGTGGGAGCGTGCGGAGAAGCTGATCTCCATCGCGCACCCGGACTTCCGGGAGGAACTGATCCGCGAGGCGGAGAAGCAGAAGATCTGGTATCCCCACAACAGAAGATAACGAATAACGAAAAAGAGCGCCGGGAGGCGCTCTTTTTGCATGAAAGAGGCGGTATCCGTGCAAGCTACGGCAAAAAGGAGGCGCGGATATGAGCAACGACGAAAACCGGGAAAAGAATGAGGAAAAAGCGGCGGTGCCGGTACAGCCGATCATTGATATGGGCAGCACTGTGGTGAAAAACAGCCGGGGGACGATACACTGCCTGACCATCGTGGGGCAGGTGGAGGGACACACGCTGCTGCCGGACAATCTGAAGAGCACGAAGTACGAGCACGTGCTGCCGCTGCTGGCGGCGCTGGAGCAGAACGAACAGGTGGACGGGGTGCTGCTGCTTCTGAACACCGTGGGCGGCGACATCGAGGCGGGACTGGCCATCGCGGAGCTGGCGGCGGGCATGACGAAGCCGGTGGTGACGCTGGTGCTGGGCGGCGGGCACTCCATCGGCGTACCGCTGGCGGTGTGCGGAAAGGAGACGTTCATCGCGCCCACGGCGTCCATGACGGTGCACCCGGTGCGGATGTCCGGGACGGTCATTGCCGCGCCGGAGACGTACAGGTATTTTGAACGCCTCCAGGAGCGCATTATTCAGTTTGTGGCGGCCAACAGCCGCGTGACCGCGGAACGGTTCCGGGAGCTGATGCTCTCCAGCGGCGACATGGCCAACGACGTGGGGACGGTGCTGTACGGCGAGCAGGCGGTGGCAGAGGGTATCATCGACCGGATCGGTACACTGGGCGATGCGCTGGAGGCACTGTACGGACAGATCGAACGGCGGCATGGATAGACATTGGCGGAGGGCGGGGGCTCTCCGCTTTTTTCATGCCGGCGCGCGGTTTTTCTTGAAAAACGGGGACTTCCATAGTATACTATCTTAGTTAAGGTATGCCAAAGTATAAGAGGTGACGCAGTTGTACTTAAAAGCACTTGAGATACAGGGGTTCAAGAGTTTCCCCGACAAGACGGTATTGAATTTCGGCGAGGACATCACCGCTATCGTGGGACCAAACGGGTCCGGCAAGTCAAACATCTCCGACGCCATACGCTGGGTCATGGGCGAGCAGAACAGCCGCCAGCTCCGCGGCGCCAAGATGGAGGACGTGATCTTCGGCGGTACGGAGAAGCGGAACCAGATGGGCTTTGCCCAGGTGACGCTGGTCATCGACAACACCGAGCATATCTTCCCCACCCGGGAGGAGGCAGAGGTGGCCGTGACACGGCGGTATTACCGCAGCGGTGAGTCGGAGTACTATATCAATAAGCAGTCCGTGCGGCTGAAGGACGTGAACGAGCTGTTCATGGACACCGGTATGGGCCGGGAGGGCTATTCCATTATCGGACAGGGCAAGATCGACGAGATACTGTCTGTGAAAAGCGGCGAGCGCCGGGAGATCTTCGAGGAGGCCGCCGGTATCAGCAAATACCGGCACCGCAAGGAGGAGTCCGAGCGCAAGCTGGAGCGCACCGAGGAAAACCTGGTGCGTATCAACGACAAGATCGCCGAGCTGGAATTGCAGGTGGAGCCGCTGCGGGCGCAGGCGGAGACGGCGAAGAAGTATCTGGTGCTGCGGGATGAGCTGCGGGTGCTGGAGATCTCCGTGTGGCTGGAGCAGCTGCAAAACCTGCGGACCGCCAAGCTGAAGCTGGAGAGCGATACGGCTCAGGCCAAGGAGGCCTGTGACCAGGCCCAGGCGGCGCTGGACGAGGCCTACGCCCAGGGAGAGCGTTTTACCGAGGAGATGCGGCAGAACGACGTGGCGGCTGACGCGCTGCGCGGTCAGGTGACCGAGGCGGAGTCCGCCGCCGGCGAGGAGTCTGCGGCCATCGCGGTGCTGCAGACCTCTGTGGAACACAACAACGAGTCTCTGCGCCGGCTGGAACAGGAACTGACCAGCACAGACCAGCGGCGGGAGAATTTACAGGGACAGATCGACGGACAGCTGGCGCGTATCGCGGACATCGACCGCGACGCGGCGGTATTGGAGACGGCGCTGAGTGAGCTGCTCTCTCGGGCGCAGGCGCTGGCTGACAGCGCAAAGGGCGCGGCGGACGAGGCCGAGGCCCTGCGGGCGCAGGAGGCCATTGCTGTGGCCGAGGCCGCAGACGGGCGCGCCGCGCTGTCCGCCCTGCAGGCGGGCCTGGACGAGGCCGGACAGCGGCGGATTACGGTGCGGCAGGAGCTGTCCGAGGCACAGCGTAAGCTGGAGGAGAGCGAAAAGGACGCAAAGACCAATCGCCGGGCGCTGAACGATGCCAGGGAGGAGGCCCAGGCGGCGGAGAATATCATTCAGGGTCACAGCCTGCGAATGGACAGCCGCCGCCAGAAGGCGGAGAGCGCCCAGAACATCAAGCAGGAGCTGACCCGGCAGGTGAACGCCCAGGAGGACCGTATCCGTCTGCTGACGGAGATGGAGAAGGAGTACGAGGGCTTCAACAAAGCGGTAAAGACCGTGATGCAGGCGGCGGAGAAAAACACACTGCGGGGCATTCACGGGCCGGTGGCCGGACTGATGACCACAGAGCAGGCCTATGCCGTGGCGCTGGAGACGGCGCTGGGCGCGGCGCTGCAGAACATTGTGGTGGAACGGGAGGAGGACGCCAAGGCGGCCATCCAGTTCCTGAAGCAGCGGGACGGCGGCCGCGCTACCTTCCTGCCGCTGACGGCCATCCGGGGCGACGAGCTGCGGGAGAACGCTGCGGGAGAGTATGGTTTTGTAGGCATCGCCAGCCGTCTGGTGCAGTACGACGCGCGATACGACCATATTTTTAAAAATCTGCTGGGCCGGACGGTGGTAGTGGAGGACCTGGACAGCGGAATCGCCATGGCGCGTAAGTTCCGCAATGCCTTCCGCATCGTGACGCTGGACGGACAGATCATCAACCGGGGCGGCTCCATGACTGGCGGCTCCGCCAGCCGATCCTCCGGCGTGCTGTCCCGGGCCAATGAGCTGGAACGGCTGAAGGCGGCACAGGGCGCCCTGCACGGTAAGCTGAACGAGGCCGCGCAGCAGGCCGAGGCGGCCCAGAGGGAGCTGCAGAAGGCTGAGTATGAATTGCAGGTGGCCAAGGACCAGCAGCGCAAGGCGGCGGACGAGGTGCTGACCCTACAGGGCCGGCAGGACCACTATGACCTTCTGTTGGAAAGCCTGCGCCTGAGCTGCGAGACTATGGAGCAGGAGTTGTCCGGCCTGGACCGCCGGGAGACGGACGGCCGCGGGCGCATGGCCGGGATACAGGCGGACATCACTGCGGCAGAGGACCGCGCGGCCGCGCTGCGGCAGGAGATGCGGGACAAGCTGGCCGGCCAGACCGATCTGACGGAGCAGACCAACCAACTGGCCCAGGCCGTCAGCGACAAGAAGGCCGATCAGGCGGCACTGAGCGCGGAGAAGGACAGCGTTCTGCGGAGCGTGGAGGACCTGCGGGGCTTGCAGGCGGATATGGTATCCGACCGCGCTGAGCGCGACCGGCGGGTGCAGGAATACCGGCAGGCCAACGAGAAGGCGCTGGCCGATATGGCGGGCCATCAGGCGGCGCTGGAGGAGAAGAACGCCCGTGTGATACAGCTGCGGCAGCGGCTGGAGGATCTGGCCCAGGCCAAACTGGCGCTGGAGCAGCAGCGTGACCAGAACGGCCGCGACAGCCGTGCCTGCAACGATACGCTTTTGCAGACCATGCAGGCGTACAACAAACTACAGCAGAAGCTGGAAAACAGCGGCATGGAGGAGGGGCAGATCCTGGAGAAGCTGTGGGAGCGCTACGAACTGAGCCACAGCGACGCCATGGAGCAGCGCATCGAGCTGGAGAGCGTACCCAAGGCTACCCGGCGCATTGCCGAACTGAACCGGGAGATCAAGGCGCTGGGTACGCCCAACATCGGCGCCATCGAGGAGTTCGACCGGGTGAACACCCGATATACCTACCTGTCCGAACAGCGCAGCGATGTGGAGCAGGCCAAGGAGGAGCTGCTGGGCATTATCGACCAGATCACCCAGCAGATGACCAGCATTTTTGCCGAGCAGTTCCAGCTGCTGAACGAGAGCTTCCAGGAGACGTTTTTGGAGCTGTTCGGCGGCGGCAAGGCGCGGCTGGAGCTGGAGGACGAGAGCGATATCCTCAACTGCGGCATCGAGATCAAGGTACAGCCCCCTGGCAAGCAGCTGAAGACCATCACGCTGCTGTCCGGCGGTGAGAAGGCCTTTGTGGCCATTGCGCTGTACTTCGCCATTCTGAAGGTACATCCCACGCCGTTCTGCGTGATGGACGAGATCGAGGCTGCGCTGGACGAGGCCAATGTGGTGCGCTACGCCCGGTATATGCGGCGGATCGCCGGAAAGACGCAGTTTATCGTCATTACCCACCGGCGGGGCACCATGGAGGAGGCGGACGTGCTGTATGGCGTGACCATGCAGGAAAAGGGCGTCAGCCGGATACTGACCATCAATCTCAACGATATGGCCAAGGAGCTGCATATCAAATAAGGAGGGCTTGTTATGGCAATGGGCTTATTTCAAATACTGAAGGAGGCGTTTACCGCCGTCCCCACCTTCGACGACCTGAATGACGAGTTCTATGACGGACTGGAGGAAGCGCTGATCCTGGCCGATGTAGGCGCTGATACCGCCGCTGATACCGTGGCCCAGCTGCGGAAGCGGGTGAAGGAACGCTTTATCGGCCGGATGGACGAGGTAAAGGATGCCCTGCGGGACATCCTGAAGAGCAAGCTGGAGGTGGGTGACAGCGCGTTGGTGCTGGAGGGCAAGCCCGCCGTGGTGCTGGTCATCGGCGTCAACGGCGTGGGCAAGACCACATCCATCGGCAAGCTGGCCAAGCAGCTGAAGGACCAGGGCAAGAAGGTCCTGCTGTGCGCCGGCGATACGTTCCGTGCGGCGGCCGCCGACCAGCTGGAGATCTGGGCGGGCCGTGCCGGCGTGGATATCGTGCGGCAGCATGAGGGCGCGGATCCCGGCGCGGTACTGTTTGACGCTTTGCAGGCGGCCAAGGCACGGAGCGTGGACGTGGTGCTGTGCGACACCGCCGGACGGCTGCACAACAAACAGAACCTGATGAACGAGCTGGCCAAGCTGCGGAAGATCATCGACCGGGAATGCCCCAATTCCAACTGCGAGACGCTGCTGGTGCTGGACGCCACCACCGGGCAGAACGGACTGATCCAGGCACGGACCTTCAAGGAGACGGCAGGGTTGACGGGTATTATCCTGACGAAGCTGGATGGTACCGCCAAGGGCGGCATCGTCATCGCCATCGCCCAGGAGCTGGGTGTGCCGGTGAAGTTCGTGGGTGTGGGCGAGGGTATCGACGACCTGAAGCCCTTTGACCCGACTGCCTTCGTGCGGGACATGATATAAGGAGGGCGCAGCATGACGAGAGCAGACGGACGGGCATTTGACCAGCTGCGCCCGGTGGAGATGACACCCGGCTTTACGAAATTCGCCGAGGGCAGCGTGCTGATCCGCTGCGGTGAGACGGTGGTGCTGTGCAACGCCTCGGTGGAGGAGAAGACACCGCCCCATGTGGCGGAGGGCTGCGGCTGGGTGACGGCGGAGTATTCCATGCTGCCCCGGGCCAACCGGGAGCGTAGCCGCCGGGACGTGGACAAGCTGAAGCTGTCCGGCCGCAGTGCGGAGATACAGCGGCTCATCGGCCGCAGCCTGCGTGCGGCGGTGGATATGGCAGCCCTGGGACCCCGGACCATCACCGTGGACTGCGACGTATTGCAGGGCGACGGCGGAACGCGGACGGCATCCGTGACCGGCGGGTTCGCGGCGCTGGCGCTGGCCTGCAAAAAGCTGGTGACCGACGGCGTGATCGAGAGGCTGCCGCTGCTGCACTATGTCACCGGTGTGTCGTCGGGCATCGTGGAGGATGTGCCCCTGCTGGACCTGCAGTACAGCGAGGACAGCCGGGCGCAGGTGGACCTGAACTGCATGATGACGGAGCAGGGACAGCTGATCGAGATACAGGGCACAGGTGAGGGCCGGCCCTTTACCGTGGCCGAGCAGCAGGCACTGGTGGCGCTGTGCGCCAAGGGGTGCGGCGAGCTGCTGGCGAAGCAGAAAGAGATACTGGGTGAGATATTATGAGATTTGTACTGGCATCCCACAACAAGGGAAAGCTGGCCGAGATGCAGGCCATTCTGGGCGAGCTGGGCGTGGAGGTGGTCATGCCCTCCGACGTGGGCGTGGACGTCGACGTGGAGGAGACGGGGACCACATTCGCGGAGAACGCAGCGCTGAAGGCCAACGCCGTCATGGCGGCCAGCGGCCTGCCGGCTATCGCGGATGACTCGGGACTGTGCGTGGACTGGCTTCAGGGCGCGCCGGGGGTGTATTCCGCCCGGTACGGCGGGCTGGACAGCGACCCGGAGCGCTGCCGCCTGCTGCTGAGCAATATGCGCGGCGCCACGAACCGGGCGGCGCATTTCCACACGGCCATCGTCTGCGCTTTCCCCAACGGGGACACGCTGACGGCGGAGGGCGATTGCCACGGCACCATCGCCTTTGCCCCTATGGGCGACGGCGGGTTTGGGTACGACCCTGTGTTCTTCGTGCCGTCCCTGCGAAAGACCTTTGCCCAGCTGACGGCGGAGGAGAAGAACGCCATTTCCCACCGGGGCAGTGCCCTGCGGGCCTTTGCCGCGGAACTGAAAACGTATTTGGAGAAGCAATGATATGGAACTGACAAGCAAGCAACGCGCGCAGCTGCGGTCCCTGGCCACCAATCTGGGCACCATCGTCCACGTGGGTAAGGACGGCATCGGCGACAATCTGATCAAGCAGGTCAACGACGCGCTGGAGGCCCGAGAGCTCATCAAGGGCCGGGTGCTGGAGAATTCGCTGCTGACCGCCCGGGAGGCGGCGGAGGAGCTGGCGGTGGCCGCCCGCTGCGAGGTGGTGCAGGTCATCGGCAGCAAGTTCGTGCTCTACCGGATGCAGCACGACAAGAGCAAGCGGAAGATCGAACTGGTCAAGGCGAAGAGAAGCGTATGAACATCGGTATTTACGGCGGCACCTTTGATCCGCCCCATATCGGCCATGTGACGGCGGCCAGGGCCGCCATGGAGGTCCTGGGGCTGGACAAGCTGGTGCTGGTCCCGGACGCGCAGCCGCCCCACAAGGCGCTGCCGGAGGGCGGCGCCGCGCCGCGGCAGCGGTACGACATGGCGGTGCTGGCCACAGCGGCGCTGGGGAAGCGGGCGGAGGTCAGCGACATGGAGCTGCGGCGCAGCGGCGTCAGCTATACCGCGGACACGCTGGCGGCGCTGCGGGAGCAGTATCCGGATGACACGCTGTATCTGCTGATGGGGTCGGATATGTTTCTGAGCCTGCACAACTGGCGCAGGCCGGAGGCGATCATGGCCATGGCCCACATCGCGCCCTTCAGCCGGGAGGCGGAGGACGAGTCCGCCGCCTTTGCCGCGCAGAGCGCGCGCCTGGAACGGGAGTTCGGCGCGCAGGTGACCGTGGTGCCCAATCCGCAGGTGGTGGAGCTTTCCTCCACCGAGGTCCGCGCCGCGCTGGCACAGGGCGGGGGAGAGGACCTGCTGCCGCCGCCGGTGTGGGGCTATATCCAACGGGAGCGCCTGTACGACACTCACACGGACCTGACGCACCTGACGCCGGAGGAGCTGCGGCCCATCGCGCTGAGCTATCTCAAGCCCAAGCGGATGCCCCATGTGCTGGGCACGGAGCAGGAGGCGGTGCGCCTGGCAGAGCGATACGGCGCGGACGTGACAAAGGCGCGTATCGCCGCGCTGCTGCACGACTGTACCAAGAAGCTGGATATGGACGAGCAGCTGGCGCTGTGCAAGAAGTATCACATTCCGCTGGACGAGCTGGAGAGAAAGGCACTGAAGCTGCTGCACAGCAAGACCGGCGCCGCCATCGCACGGGATGTGTTTGCCGTGGACGACGATGTGTATAGCGCGATTCTGTACCACACCACTGGCAAGCCGGATATGACGCTGCTGGAGAAGATCATCTATCTGGCGGATTATATCGAGCCCACCCGGGACTTTCCCGGGGTGGAGGCGCTGCGAAGGACGGTATATGAGGATCTGGACCGGGGACTGCTCATGGGTCTGACCATGACCATTGATGAGATGGAGGAGATGGGTAACCCCGTCCACCACATGACCCGCGACGCGCGGGACTATCTGATGAAAAGAGGGATATCATGAAAACACCGAAAGAACTGGCGCTGCTGGCCGCCCGTGCCCTGTCCGATAAGAAGGGCAAGGAGATCCGTGTGATGGAGATCGCCGAGCTGACCACGCTGGCGGACTATTTCGTTCTGGCCACCGGCGCCAGCAATACCCAGATCAACGCGCTGGTGGACAATGTGGAAAAGGTGCTGGCGGAGGAGGCCGGTGAGCAGCCTCTGCACCGCGAGGGCTATCGCGGCGGCACGTGGGTGCTGCTGGACTACGGCTGCATCGCCATCCATGTGTTCAATCAAGAGGCCCGGGCCTTCTACGGCCTGGAGCGCCTGTGGCAGGACGGCAAGGCTATCGATTTGACCGGCATCATCAGCGAACACGACTGATTTTCCCCGCTTTCCCCGGAAAACAGGGGCTTGACAAGCGGAAAAAATGCGCTACAATAGAACACGATATTGCCACGAGCGATGAAGGAAAAAAGACGGAGTCCGTCCGCCCTAAGAGAGCCGGCGTCTGGTGCGAGCCGGTGGGGACGTTCCGTTGTACTGGCTCCGGAGCTTTCCGCCTGAACAGGGCGGGACGGGTGCGCGCCGTTACAGCGTTGTCTTTCGTAAGAAAGACACGGAGCGCCGCGGAGCGATCTGCGACGGAAGCAGGGTGGTAACACGTCTATAACGTCCCTGGCTGCGTAAAGCAGCCAGGGATTTTTATTTGCGAAAACAAAATTCACATACAAGGAGAAGCGAGCATGAATTACGATTTTGCGGCCATTGAGAAGAAATGGCAAGCTAACTGGGAGAAGACAAAGCCCTATGCCGCCATTACCGGTGACAAGCGTCCCAAGTTCTACGGGCTGATCGAGTTCCCCTATCCCTCCGGTCAGGGTCTGCACGTGGGGCACCCCCGCCCCTTTACGGCGATGGACATCGTCACCCGTAAAAAGCGCATGGAGGGCTACAACGTCCTCTTTCCCATCGGCTTCGACGCCTTCGGACTGCCCACGGAGAACTACGCCATCAAGAACCACATCCACCCGGCGGTGGTCACGAAAAACAACATCGAGAACTTCACCAAGCAGCTGAAGATGCTGGGATACGGCTTTGACTGGGACCGCTGCGTGGACACCACCGACCCCAAGTACTACAAGTGGACCCAGTGGATATTCCTGCAGATGTTCAAGCACGGCTTGGCCTACAAGTCCACCATGCCCGTCAACTGGTGCACAAGCTGCAAGTGCGTGCTGGCTAACGAGGAAGTGGTCAACGGCGTGTGCGAGCGCTGCGGCAGCGAGGTCATCCGCAAGGAGAAGAG
>ERZ780168.2117-NODE-2117-length-18398-cov-7.933053_pt1 | contig 18398 bp, 17 predicted proteins | sample MGYA00510981_ERZ780168 | MGnify/ENA primary metagenome ERZ780168 (study PRJEB29588, sample SAMEA2158769) | human gut metagenome | biome: human gut; feature: human-associated habitat; material: faeces | place: Denmark | collected 2008/2010 ...
GGAACCCCATAACCCCCATTGAAACGAGCAGGGTTGCGACCCTGCACCCGGGGTTGTATAAGGAGCTTCGAGAGGGCGGGCGAAGGGTGATAGGGCGCGCGATGCGCGGGAACTCCTTCCACCGCCTGCGGGCGGTCCCCCTCCCTCGAAGAGGGAGGTCTGGGGAGAAGGGTACGGGGAACGAGCAAGTTTTGACAAAGAATGGAGGAAAAGAGAATGGCAAATATCAATACGACGGCGACGATGAAAAAGACGAGCGCGATGCTTTCCGGCAAGTGCAAAAAGACGCAGGAGAACCTGAAAAAGCTGATGGCCGACGCGGGCTGCGCGGACGGCGAGGTGGTGAAGGTGAGCCTGCCGCTGGCACCAGGCAGCCGGGACGACGTGGTCTTTGCCGGGCTGAACGGCGTGAGCTTTTACTTTATGCGCGGGACGGTCTGCGAAATGCCGGCGGCGGTGCTGGAAATTCTGAAGAACTGCGGGGAGATGTGATCAGTTGACGCTTTCACAGTTGATCGCGCACGCGCTTCGTCAACTGGACGAGGACGCGGAGGACGTGAGCGAATATGAAGAGAGTTTCAAGGTATACGCGAACATGGGCTATGACATCGCGGTTCGCGAATACCTGAAACCGCGTCGGACGTTCTGCGTCGATGTGGACGTGAAAGGGAACGCGCCTGTTCCGGGAATGTTGGTCACGCGCGTGGTGGAGCTGCGGGACGAATACGGCCGCGACGTGGGCTACGACCTCGACTCGGACGGGCGCGGGCTGCACATCTGGAGGGTCGATCTGGCGGGAAAGACGCTGCGCGCTGTATGCGAGGTGGCGTTTTACCCGATGGAGGACGGGAGCGACGAGCCGCAAATTCCGGAATGGGCGCAGGCATATCTGGCGGACTACATCTGTTACCGGTATCTATCCAACGGCAATCCGGTCAAGCAGAGACAGGCGCAGTTCTATCTGAACAGCTTCCTCCGGGGCATGCAGCGGCTGAGGCCGCAGGGCATGGGCAGTGTGACGCATCGCACGCACATTTATGATGTTACGGATGCGAGGTATTACAGGTGAAGGCGTTGGCCGCCTGCGGGGACTCCTTCCGATCGCTGCGGCGACCACCTCCATCGGGGAGGGAGGCAGAGGGGGAAAATTTGAATGAAGGAACGAAGGAGGGAGCAAGGGTGAGCATTTCAGACAGCGATTATCAGGGGCGGTTCACGATCCCCACGCCGAAGGGCGTATATCAGGCGGCGGGCGACACGAACATCAACACCGACTACGCCTACCTTGCGCAGAACATCCGCACGGAGCGCGGGCTTTTGGCTTCGAGCTACGGCACGAGCCGCGCGTTTCCGGCACTGGGCGCGCAGATTGAGACGCTGGCGCGGTTCTATCGGCGCACGAGACCGGACGACGCGGACGTGTACGTCGCGGCGGCGGGCGGCGCGATTTACACCTACACGATGGGAACGGAGGGCTGGGTGAAGCGCTCGGAGGGGTACAAGAGCGACGTGTGGTCTTCCGTCACCTACGAGACGACGGAGAGCGGGGCGACAGTGGATATCCTGATCCTCTCCAACGCGAAAGACGGCATGATCGCGGTATACGGAAGCGACCTTCGGGTAGAAAAGAAGGCGCTGACGATTGGCGACGCATACGCCGAGGTGAAGTTCGCGACGCTGGGACGGCACGCGGAGCGCATCTGGGGAACGGGCGCGGAAGGATACCCGGACAGCATCTTTTATTCGCGGCCATACGACCCGTTCAACTGGACGAATGTTGCTGAAACGCCGGAGCTGGGCGGCGGCGTGATTAACCAGCCGACATGGGACGGCGACAAGTTTATCGCGCTGGAACCCTTCGGCGGGTATCTGCTGGCGGTGAAGGAGCAGACGATCTTCGAAATTCGCGGCACCGACCCGAGCAGCTTCACGATCACGGAGGCCTACGGCACGGATGGACCCGTCGAGGAGCGGAGCATCTGCACGGACAGGACGAGCATGCTGTACCTGTCGCAGAACGGAATCGGCCTATACGACGGAAACACGCTGCGGCTGCTCAGCCGGGACGCGCTGTATGAAACGATGCGGATGCGCATGGAGGGGATGGACGGCGCGGCGAGAGCCTGCGTATGCAATCACATCTACTATCTGGCGATGTGCATCAAGGAAAGCGAGAGCGACGTTCTGAGCGAAAACAACACGGTGCTCGAATACGACACGGAGCGCGGGACGTTCATGGTTCGAAAGGGCATGCGCGTCAAGGACTTCTTTTCCGTCGGCGGGACGGTGTACTTCACGCAGGCGGACGAGCCGTTTGAGGTGCTGCGCTACGGCGACCCGGAGAGCGGCGGCTATCTGGGCGCCCCGATGGAATGCCTGTGGGAAACGCCATGGATGGATCTGGGCAAGGCCTACATGAAGCGCGACTTTGTGCTGCGGTTTACCGCCGACGCGGACGAGAACGACGTGCCGATTGAAATGACGATCAAGACCGAGCGCAGGGAAAAGACGCGGGTGGTTCTGCTGCAAAGGCAGAGGAAGGACTACCGGGTGAAGATTCAGGTGAGCGGCGTTCGGATGAAGCTGAAAATCAGAAGCCACGCGAAGGCGGCGGGCTGGCGGATTTACGGCGGGGTACAGGCGGAATATTCGCTTGACGAGGTTTAACTCCTTCCGGTCGCTGCGGCGACCACCTCCCTCGAGGAGGGAGGTATGGGGGATGGTTAAAAGAAGGTATGCGATGAACAAAAGAGGCGTAAAGGCGCAAGAAAGACCTCCCTCTTTGAGGGAGGTGTCAGCGAAGCTGACGGAGGGAGTTTATCATGGCATTTAAGCAACCGAGAGTTCCGCAGGAGACGGGCGGGACGCTTGCGGCATACGTTCGAAACCTGACGATGTTCCTGCGCGATTTCTGTATGGCGAGCTGGAACGCGGACAGGCTCAAGGACGCGGAGATCGAGAAGATCAAAAAGCGGTTAGACGCGCTGGAAGGGAAGTGAGAACATGGCGAAAAGAACGACGACGGAGACGTTTCAATCCTCGACGACAAACAGCAGAGAGCACAGTCAGAGCCAGAGCCAAAGCCAGAGCCAGAGCACGACAAAGAAGCTGCTGGACAGCGAATTGCTGAACCAGATTCTCGGCGGTTTGGCCGGGAACATGACGGACAAGGAGATTGCGGCGTTTGCGGAAAACCTGCTGCGGCCGCAGCTCAACGCGGGGATTGAGGCCAGCCTGCAGAATTTTGAAACGACGAAGCTGAGCAAGGAGCAGGAGATCGCGAACCTTGCGGCCAACCTGACGCGCGCCATCGACGAGCAAAACAGCGCCTACCGCCAGAGCAAGGCGAACGTGGAGACGGCGGCGCTTGAGCGCGGCATGGGCAGGAGCAGCTACACGCTGCAAACGCTCGCCAATCAGGGCGACGCGCTGGCGAAGGCTGTACGGGAGCTGACGGACGAGAACGCGCGCAAGACCGGGCAGATTCAAGACCAGATCACGCAGGCGGCGAAACAGAACAGCCAGACGCAGGGACGGCTGAACACGGACTTTGCCAGCCAGTTGGCGGCGAAGGTGCAGGAGCTGAAGGACACACAGCGCCGGGAGTACAACAGCAACTACCTGACGGCCATTTCCGCCGCGATGGGACAGCAGACGACCGGCACCCAGCAGACGAGGGGCACGACCGACACGACGGGCACGACCGACACGGCGAGCCACACGACGAGCACGACGGGTTCAGGAAGTTCGGGGAGCGGCGGAAGCAGCAGAAAGAAAAAGGCAAGCAGCGACGTTGACGCGATTTCATACGGATAAGGAGAGCCTATGAGCAAGTGGAATGACCGAAAAAAGAAGGACGACGAGCAGAACGCGCAGATCGAAAAGCCGGAAGAATCGGCGGTGAAGGATTACAGCGCGGGCGCAATCGGAAAAGCATATGCGAATACCGAACGCCCGGCGATGAAGACGGCGCAGACGCCCAGCTTTGACGAGCCGAGCCTGACGGGCGTATACGGCTTGCAAAAGAACAGCAAGGGCGAATCGGTCATGGACACGACCGGGAAGACCAGCGGTTCCCTTCAAGGCATGAAGCTTGCGCTGAACAACGAGCTGACCATTTCCGGACAGACGAAGCTGAAGCAAAGCCTGAACAAGCAGATTGACAGCGAGCAGGAAACGCGGCAGAAGAACGCCAATGCGCGCAACACGGCCATGCTGGAGCTGGCCGAAATGCCCCTGATGGGCTTTGACGGGCAGAGCATCAACGCCAATACGGCGGACGCGGCGACGGTGATTCGCGGCATCAACGCCATTGCGGACGACACGCTTCGCGCGCGGGCGGCAAAGGCGTTTAAGACGCTGACGCAGACCGAGGGCAGCCGGTTCTACGGTCTATTATTTCAACAAGACCAAGGCGGACGAATACAAGATCGGGGATCTCTACCAGACCGTGTTTGACGGAAAATGGACGATCGACAAGCTGATTTCGCTGACCAGGGACGTCTATGAGGACGTGAACGGCGACGGAAAGCACGACAAGGAAGACGCGGCGGCCTACCTCAAGGCGCGGCAGGAGATCGAGGAAGGCGCATATTCCGACTATGCGAAAAGCCAACTGACGGCGGCGCTGGACAAGGCATACACGGGCATCACGGGCGGGGAAACGCCTTCCGAAAGCGCAGAAGGCGCATCCGCCGATGCGGAAGACGAAGCGCGCGCGACCGAGGAAGACCAGAAGAAAGAGAAGAAGCCGGGATTTTGGAGCGGCCTGACCGGGAAAGTGCCCGAGCAGGAGGAACAGGAAAAGGCCGAAAGCCCCGCGCAGGCGAAGGCACAGAGCCGGATTGTTTCCCAAACGATGACGGCATCGACCGCGCCGGGCTTCCCGACGGCGGCCAAGATGAAGGCCGAGGAAAGCGGCAAAGCGCCGGAAGTGCAAGGCCCCGTTCAGATGACCCCGGAAGAGCGGATCGTCGCGCAGGGCGGGATGAGCTTTGCGGAATGGATGGCGACTCCTTCCGTCAGCTCCGCTGACACCTCCCTCGAAGAGGGAGGCAGGGAGCGCACGGATGAAGCAGGCGCGGAAATTCGCATGCACGAGGCGCAGACCATCGGCGAGGCGGCGGACGCGCTGCTCAAGGGACGGTATGACCAGATCGAGGGCGCGGGCAAGGATGAACTGGATCGCATGCTGGCAGAGAGCGGGAACGCGCGGCGAATGATCGGCACGCTGACGGAAGCGGACAGCCAGCGCATTATCCTCGGAAACGACATGGCCGACGCGGTGACCTACGGGAACATCGCGGCGCAGGGACAGACGGTCAAGACGCTGTACGACGTGATGAAGAGCGATTCCTTCCCGGACGAGCTGCGGGGCGACGTGATGGCGCAGATGGTCGTATGGGCGGCGCAGGCCGAGGCGATGAGCGCGAGGTCGCGGGCTGAGGAGACGTTGCCGTAATCGTACAGGCCGTGCACACAGGTGAAGCTGGTGCTGGTGCAGCCCAGCTCCTGGGCCTTCTGGTTCATCATCGCGACAAAATTGGGCAGGCTGCCCGCCACATCGTTGGCGATGACGCTGGCGGCATCGTTGGCGCTGGCCACCAGCAGGCCGTACAGCAGGTCGATGCGGCGCACGGTCTCGCCGATGCGCAGATTCATGGTGCTGCCGTTGGCGTTCTGGATGTCCTTGAACTCCTGTGTCAGGCTGGTGGGAATGGTGATCTCTTCGTTCAGATCTTTGCCGCTTTCGAGAAAGAGCAGAGCCGTCATCATCTTGGTCAGGCTGGCGATATACCGCTGCTGCCCGGCGTTCTGATCCAGGATGGGCTTGTCGATGTCTGCGTTGAACAGATAGACCGACTCGCCTTCGTTGGCAGTCTGGATGGGCATCTCGTACACGGCCAGACCGGGCAGCGCGGCCGAGACGGCCAGCATGACCGTCAGCAGCAGAGCCGCCATCCGGCGGAAGAGCGTAGTGTTTTGCATGAGCGTATCCTCCCAAAATTTCAAATCAGCTGAACAGGAGCTGCCAGAAGGTCAGCGGCTTTTCGGGCTGGGCCGGGGCGGCGGCTTTCGGCTGCGTGGTGGTCTGCACGGGGTGCAGCTCCGGGCTGGTGAAGGCCCAGTCCAGCAGCTCGGAGGCTTCCCGGAAAATATTCTGGCTGTTCGAGCCGAGGATGACCAGACCGTAGGTGTGGCCGTCCTGCTGGGCAAAGGTGACGAAGCAGCGCCCGGCCTTGGTCGTGAAACCGGTCTTCATGCCGTGGGCGTAGCTGCGGTAGGCCGCGCTGCCCGGCTGCAGCAGCTTGTTCGTGGTGGTGATGGTCCGGGTTTCATGTATATTGGTGGCGGGCAGCTGGTAGAGCACCGTGTCGGCCACCTGCCGGTAGGTCGGGTTCGCGTAACAGGCCAGCGCGATCTTCGCCAGGTCCCGCGCGGTGGAGTAGTTGTTGGCATCGTACAGGCCGTGCGGGCAGGAGAAATGGGTGGTCGTGCAGCCGAGCTGGCTGGCGCGGGCATTCATCCGGGCCGCAAAGGCGGCCAGGTCTCCCCCGGCGGCATCGCTGGCCAGCACACTGGCCGCGTCGTTGGCGCTGGGCAGGAGCATGGCATACAGCATGTCGATGCGGCGCACGCTCTCCCCTGCCTGCAGGCCGATGGTGTGGCCCCGGTTGGCCTTGATGGACTGGAACTCCGGTGTCAGACTGTCCGGGATGGTGATGCTGGCGTTGAGGTCTGACCCATTCTCGATCACGAGCAGGGCCGTCATCATCTTGGTCAGGCTGGCCACATGCCGGACCATATCCGGGTTCTGTTCAACGAGGGCTTCACCGGTGTCGGCATCGAAGAGGTAGATCGACTCCTGCGGATAGGTGGTCTGGATGGGCATGGCGTAAACGGCAAAACCGGGAAGCGCTGCGGCCACCGCCACGGCGGCGGTCAGAACCAGCGCGAGCACCCGGCGTACAAAAGCAGGATGGTTCATGAAAGAATGCTCCTTTGGAAGTTTCGGGCTTCCCTGATCCCCAAAATCAAAACGAACTATTAAAAGAATACCATAAATGAGCGAAAAGAGAAAGGTGGTTTTTCAACAATGATGATCCCATTTCGTGGAAAAACGCCCCAGGACTGCGGTGCGGCCTTTGTGGCCCCCAACGCAACGGTGCTGGGCGACGTGGTGCTGGAGAAAGGCTCCAGCGTCTGGTACGGAGCCGTGCTGCGGGGCGACGACGGCACCCTGACTCTTGGTGAGAACACCAACGTGCAGGACAACGCAGTCCTGCACTGCGACCCCGGCGGCGCGGTGACGCTGGGCAAAAACGTGACGGTGGGCCACAGCGCGCTCGTTCACGGCTGCACCGTGGGCGACGGAAGCCTCATCGGGATGCACGCGACCCTGCTCAACCACTGTGTCATCGGCCGGAACTGCATCATCGGCGCGGGGGCGCTGGTGCCGGAAGGAATGGTCATCCCGGACGGCTCGGTGGCGGTAGGCGTCCCAGCGAAGATCATCAAGACCATCCGCCCCGACCAGGCTGCGCACAACATCGAAAATGCCGTCCACTATGTCAGCGATGCCGAGGCACATGCCGAGGCGGTGAAACAATGCGAAATCATCGAAACGGAAGCGAAAACGAAATGAACTTTCATCGAACCGGCTCATACCGGATGATTTTTCGGGAAAGCGACGAAATTTCAGGGCCGGATGCTTAACAGAATTTTCACAAGATTTCACAAGAATGTAATGACTTTTGTTCGGAAATCGGGTATACTATGAATTACAAGGGAGCGGGGCCGCAACCGTCTCCCTTGCACATGATTCCTCCTCACACCAAAGCAATACCCCAAAACAGGAACCCCCTCCGGTGTACCGCAAGCGCCGGAGGGGGTTCCTGTTTGTTTTCAAAAAGATATTCTAAAGACACTCCCGCCTTTTGGGAGAGGGTCATACAGCGCCGTAGATGCCATGCACTGAGACTTCACCGGTGAAGACATGCTCTTCGCCGCTGTCGGTGCGGACGACCAACCGGCCGTCCGCGTCCACGTCGATGGCCTCACCGGCACCCTGCCCGCCGCCCGGCAGGTCAAAGGTCACGCGGCGGCCGATGTTGATGCAGGCGGCCTTGTATTCGTCCCGGAAGGGTGCAAAGCCGTCCCGTGCAAAGACGTACATCGGGCGGTCGAAGCCGAAATCGGTCAGCCCCTCGGCCAGCCATTCGGGGTCGGTGGAAAGGTCCACCTTGGCCCCCTGCAGCTCCAGCGAGGTGCCGTGGGGCAGGTCGGCTGCGTCAAAATAGCTCTGCGGCTGGGCCAGGTTGATGCCGATGCCGCACAGGATGCCCCGGCCCTGCTGCTCGTAGCCGTAGGACACGCTCTCGCAGAGGATGCCCACGATCTTTTTGCCGTTCAGCAGCAGGTCGTTGGGCCACTTGATCTGGCAGTCTACGCCGTAGCGCAGCTTCAGCTGGTCGCGCACGGCCAGACTGGCCAGCAGCGGCAGGGTGGCGGGCTGCGCCAGCGGCTCCCGGATGGCGACGGTGTAATAGAGCGCCCGGCCCTCTGCGTTGACCCAGGTGCGGCCCAGACGGCCCCGCCCGGCGGTCTGGTTGGTGGTGTAGACCGCGCCCACCGGGCCGAATTCTTCAAAATGCTCTTTCACATAGGCGTTGGTGCTGCCGCATTCGGTCAGATAGCGCACTTCATTGATGCTCATGGATGCGGTACCTCTTTGTGTTCATGGTGGACGATCCTGCCCTTGTCCAGTGTCAGGATGCCGTAGGTGTTGGGCCCGGTGTAGCACCGGCCGCAGGAGCCGGGGTTGAACAGGAACACCGATCCGTGCTGCTTGGCCACAGGGACGTGGGTGTGGCCGAACAGGGCCACCTCCGCGCCGCGGGCCTCGGCGGCATCGGTCAGCGTGTCCAGATCGTATTTTACGCCGTACATATGGCCATGCGTATAGAAAATGACGACCTGATCGAAGGCGGCCAGGCCGTCCAGCGGTTCCAGCGCACCAAAATCGCAGTTTCCGGCCACGGCGTAGACCTTCATCTTCGGGTAGAACGTCAGCGCTTCTTCCAGGTCGCGCAGGCCGTCGCCCAGAAAGATGACGGCGGTCGCATCGCTCTCCGCGTGAAGGATGCGCTCGACTGCGCCGGTGCTGTTGTGGCTGTCACTCAGGATCAAAAGTTTCGTCACGGGACCAAGTCCTCCTCAAAATTTATTCTTCCGTTTCGCCGGCCTGCAACGCCAGCATCTGTTTGTAGACTTCGCTCTTGGAGTAGGGGGTGCCCTGCGCGGCGGCCTTGGCGGCAGCCGTGGGGCCGTAGCCCTCCCCGGTCAGCTCCAGCGCCCGCTGTGCGGCCTGTTCCAGCGTCAGGCTCTCTTCGGCCTCGGCAGCGGGCGCTCCGGCCATGACCAGAACGTATTCGCCGCGCGGCTCGTTCCCGGCGTAGTGGGCCTGTGCCTCGCCGAGGGTGGTCTTCCAGATCTCCTCATGCAGCTTGGTCAGTTCCCGGCAGAGGGTGATGCTCCGCTCGGTGCCAAAAGCCGTCGTGAGGTCGTCCAGTGTGGTGCGCAGCTTGTGGGGCGCTTCGTAGAAGATGACCGTCCGCTTCTCGCCCTGCAGCTCGGCCAGCCGCTCCCGCTTCTGCTTTTTGTTCACGGGCAGGAACCCCTCGAACACCCAGCGGGAGGTATCCTGGCCGGAGACCGCCAGCGCCGTGACGCAGGCCGATGCGGCCGGCACCGGCACCACCCGGATGCCACGCGCCAGCGCATCCCGCACGATGACCTCGCCGGGGTCGGAGACGCAGGGCATCCCGGCGTCCGAGCAGAGGGCGCAGTTCTCGCCCGCCTCGATGCGGCGGAGGATGCCCTCGCCCTTTTGCAGGGCATGCTCGTAGTAGCTGACCATCGGTTTTTTCAGGCCGAGGAAGTTGAGCAGCTTCATGGTCACGCGGGTGTCCTCGGCGGCGATGAAGTCCGCCGCGCCGAAGGTCGCCGCCACGCGGGGCGGCATGTCATCGAGATTGCCGATGGGGGTCGCGACGATGTATAAGGTTCCTGCCATGGGGAGTACCTCCAAAATTTATTGTTTCCCGTACAGGGCCGCTCCGGTCGAAAGGAGCACGTCCGGCTCGATGCGCAGGCCGGTCTTCCGGTTCTTCTGCGCCTCCACCAGAAAGAGCCAGGGCGCGGCATCCGGCTGATTTTTCACAAAGGCCAGCCGCTTTGGCTCCAGGCGGTGGGCCCGCAGCACGGCCAGCACCTCGGCCAGCCGTTCCGGCCGATGGCACAGCGCGAGCCGCCCGCCGTCTTTGAGCAGGCGGAACGCGCAGCGGCAGACGTCTTCCAGTGTGCAGTCCGTTTCGTGGCGGGCCGTGGCACGGGCGGGGTCGCTGCTCTGGAAGCCCGCCGTGAAATAGGGCGGGTTGCAGGCGCACAGATCAAAGCTGCCCTCCCCTTCGCGGAAGGTGCGCAGGTCGGTGCAGCAGGGGTTGATGTGGTCGATGTTCTGGGCCGTCAGCGCCTCGGAGAGCAGGGCGCTGGCTTCCGGCTGCAGCTCGATGGCTGCGCAGGGGCCGCGGTGGCCCCGGTCGTGCCATTCCAGGCTGACGATGCCGCAGCCGGAACACAGATCTGCCGCGCGCTGGAGCCGCTTTGGCTCGGCAAAGCGGGCCAGCAGCAACGCGTCTGAGCCGAACCGGTGGACCGCAGAACAGAAGACTTCTGTTTTATTATACAAAATCTCGGTGGAATGTTCCATATCTGCAAGCTGCATCCTTTACCAAAATATCGGGGCCGAAAAGCCGGGAAAATTGTGCATGAAAGAAAAGCAGCAGACCCGCTTTTGACAGGTCTGCTGCTTTTGATGCGTTTTTACGGATCTCGCCGCGAAACTTATTCAGCGGTGATCGCACCGGTGGGGCAAGCGCCCTCGCAAGCGCCGCAATCGATGCAAGCGTCTGCGTTCACAACTGCAACGCCGCCCTCAACAGCGACTGCACCAACGGGGCAAGCGCCCTCGCAAGCGCCGCAGCCAACACATGCGTCAGAAACCTTGTGTGCCATAATAGAACTCTCCTTTATCTCCCCGTGCTCAGTATTTATGAAGAAATCTGCCCCTGCACGGCTCTGGCAGACCCCTCGGAAATCGTATCCTTGACTGCATTCTAACAAAGCCGTTTCAAAAAGGCAAGACTAACTGTACCCGCCCAAAGGCAATTTTTCGTTTTTTGGTGGGTTGCACAAAAGCACAGGCTAACTTTTGGAGAAATTTGAAGAGGTTTTTTGGCGAAAATCACGAAGCAAAGTTAGTTTTGACAAACTAACTGTTCGGAGACTCCGCCATTTCCAGCCTCTTATTTTTTATCTTTTCTGCCGCAGCCGGGGCAGGACGAGGTGCCGTCGGCGTTGGCCGAAGCCACCACCGGGGCAGGGTCGCGCACGCCGGAATAATCGTCGTCCGGGTCGGGGCGGCGGGGTGCGCGCTTGCCGCCGGAGATATACTCGCAGACGCTCACCTTATAGTACCGGGGCGCGAAGGCCTCGGTGCCGCAGCGCACCCGCAGATAGCCGGAGATGGGGTTGACCTCGAGCACAGTGCCAAGGCCGTCCGGTGTGCGGACGGTGCTGCCCACCATGGGCATGATGCTGTTCAGGTACTCGTAGGCGCTCTCCTCGTAGGCCAGGCAGCACATCAGGCGGCCGCAGGCACCACTGATCTTGGTCGGGTTGAGGGAAAGACCCTGCTCTTTTGCCATCTTGATGGAGACGGGCTGAAAGTCTTTCAGGAAGCGGCTGCAGCAGAAGGGCTGGCCGCAGATGCCCAGACCGCCTATCATTTTGCTCTCGTCGCGCACGCCGATCTGGCGCAGCTCGATGCGGGTGTGGAAGATGCCGGCCAGGTCCTTGACCAGCTCACGGAAGTCCACACGGCCATCGGCGGTGAAATAGAACATGATCTTGGAGCGGTCGAGGGTGTATTCGGCCTCCACCAGCTTCATTTCCAGCCCGTGGCGGGCGATGCACTCCTGGCAGGTGTGGTAGGCGCGCTTTTCGTCCTCACGGTTCTGGCGCATCCGGCGCACATCCACGCTGTCGGCCATCCGGGTGATGGGCTTGAGGGCCTTGGGGACAGCGGAGTCGGCGATCTCCTTCACGCCCTGCACCACTTCGCCGCACTCCACGCCCCGGGCCGTCTCGACGATAACATAGTCGCCGGTCTTGATGGGGGTGTCTGCGGGGTCAAAATAATAGGTCTTGCCGTTGTCCTTGAAACGGACGGATATAACTTTCTTCATAGCATTCCTCTTTGGGGTCGTATCGAACGTATATAAGCCCGGAAAATGGGCCTTATGCAGTCTGGATAGGCGCTGTGCCTGAAATTGCGATAAAATTCCATTCTGCATTCTAGTATAGCATAATCCGGCCCGTATTTCCACGAAATATGTCAAGAAAGTAGCCGGGATATTCCCATTGACTTCCTAAACTAAGGTGATTTAAGGAAAGTTTTGTTAAAGATTGACTTCAGGACTATTGCAAGGGGGATTCCCTCGTGTATAATAGGAATGATAAGAAGCGTTCAGAGGGTACTGCTGTGGTTGCGGCGTACCTCTTGCCGCGCGGCGGCATAAAAAAGAAATGGATAGGAAATCATGGAAAAATTCAGTGTCAAAAAGCCGTTCACCATCCTTGTTGCGGTCATCATGGTCCTGCTGCTGGGCTTCGTGTCCATCACGAACCTGCAGACGAACCTTCTGCCCGACATCAGCACGCCATACCTCATGGTGGTCACCGTCTACCCCGGTGCCAGCCCGGAGCGTGTGGAGTCAGAAGTCTCCGATGTGATGGAGAACGCGCTGGGTACAGTGTCCGGCGTCGAGAGCATCACAGCGACCTCGGCAGAAAACTACAGCCTTCTGCTCATGAAATTCGCCGAAGGCACCGACATGAACAGCGCGATGGTCAAGACCTCCAACAAGGTGGATCAGACCGCGACCAGTCTGCCCAGCACCTGTCTGACCCCCTCCATCATCGAGTACAGCCTGAACATGAACGCCTTTATGACGGTGGCTGTCAGCCGGGAGGGCAGCGATGTCTACGATCTGTCGGACTTCGTGGATAACACCCTCGTGCCTTATGTGGGCCGCACCAGCGGCGTTTCCAGCGTGTCGGCCAACGGCCTCATCGAAAAGATGGTGCAGGTGCAGCTGAATCAGGATAAGATAGACGAAGTGAACGCCCGCCTGCTGGAACTCATCGACACCCAGCTGGCCGACGCCCGCGCTCAGCTCGACGCCGCGGAGGCGCAAATCGCCGAGGGCCGCGCCGAGTATGAAAAACAGCTGAAAAACTTCGGCAACACCGTCTCCGATACGGTCATGGCAGAGATGGGTACGGAGGTGGCCGACGCCGTCACCGTCGTGCGCGACCAGGCGCAGGCTTTGCTGAACAGCGTCAACCAGCTCATCGGCGTGGTCAATGAGCCGGAGATCCAGCAGGCCCTCATCGACGTCCGCGACGGCCTGCAGCGCGTCGTGGACCAGTTCAACCAGACCGGTATGCGCGACATCGACTCCCTCATCGAGATCGTCGGCGAGCTGCGCGACATTACCGATAGGCTCACCGCCGCTCTGCAGGAGCTGCAGGGCCGTCTGGGTACCAGCGACGGCACCGTCTCCGACCTTGCCGACGAGCTGGAAGTCTCCAACAGCCTGAGCACCATTTATAAGACTCTGGACGAGGTCATCAAAGCCATGGACAATGTCCCCGGCCTGATGAACCAGTTCTCCGTCGCTCTGGGCAGCTATTCCAGCCAGCAGCTCAGTGCCTATATGCAGTTCACCGAGGCCCGGGAGAAGCTGAAGGACTACGAGAACCAGCTGGAAGACGCCAAGCAGCTCTACGAGGAGACCAAGGAAAAGGCCCTTGCCAGCGCCGATGTGGCCAAGCAGCTGGACATCAAGACCCTCGCCCAGCTCATCTACGCCCAGAACTTCTCGATGCCTGCCGGCTATGTCGCCGATAAGAGCGGCGAGTCCTGGCTGCTGAAGGTCGGCGAAGAGTACGACAGCGTTTCGGACATCGAGGGCGCACTTCTGCTCCACGTCGAGGGCTTCGGCGATGTCCGCCTCTCCGATGTGGCCGACGTGGCCGTCATCGACAACGCCGAGGCCAGCTACACCCGCCTGAACGGCGAGCGGGCCGTGGTGCTGAAAATTTTCCGCAACGCCACCTCCAGCGCCAGCAGCGTCTCGGACGGCTGCCTGAACGCCTTCAAAGAGCTGCAGGCTCAGTATTCTGACCTTCACGTCGTCGTCCTGTCCAATCAGGGCAACTACATCACCATCATCGTCAACAGCATCATCAGCAGTATGCTGGTGGGCGCTGCGCTGGCCATCATCGTGCTGGCCATCTTCCTGAAGGACATCAAGCCCACCCTCGTGGTCGGCGTCAGCATCCCGCTGTCCGTCCTGTTCGCCGTCGTTCTGATGTACTTCACCGGCCTCGACATGAACATCATGACGCTGGCAGGCCTGTCGCTGGGCGTCGGTATGCTGGTGGACAACTCGGTGGTCGTCATCGAGAACATCTACCGTCTGCGCAGCCGGGGCGTGCCGGCGGCCCGCGCCGCCGTGCAGGGAGCCCGTCAGGTGAGTATGTCAGTGGTGGCCTCTACCCTTACTTCGGTCTGCGTCTTCCTGCCGGTGGTGTTTGCCTCCGGCACGGTGCGCAGCCTGCTGCAGCCCATGTCCATGTGCATCGGCTACTGCCTGATGGCCTCTCTCATCGTAGCCATCACCGTCGTGCCTGCCGCTGCTTCCACTGTCCTGAAAAAGGCTGAGCCGAAGCGTCTGGTCTGGTTCGAAAAGATTCAGGATAAGTATGCCCACAGCCTTGAGTGGTGCCTGAAGCACCGCGCCCTGCCGCTGGTGGCTGCAGTCGTGCTGCTGGTCTTCTGCGGCTGGAAGGTCTTCTCCATGGGCGTCGTCCTCCTGCCCGAAATTTCCAGCAATGAGGCCACCATCGCCCTCTCCACCGACGACGGCCTGACCAAAGAGGAATCCTACGGTGTGGCCGGACAGGTCGTGGAGGCCGTCATGGCCGTGGACGGCGTGGAAGAGGTGGGCGTCACCACCGACACCACCGTGGCCGGCATCGACATCGGCCAGCTGGGTCTGCCCAGCGCCATCACCGACCTGCTGAGCGCCGCCAACAGCTACGGCAGCTACCGGTTCAACGTCATGCTGGACGAGTCCCTCTCCTCCACTAAGATCGCCGCTGTGGAGCAGGCCCTGAACGATGCAGTGGCCAGCGTCGAGAACTGCACTGGTACCGTAGAGATCAGCGGAATGCAGGACCTGACCAGCCAGCTGAGCAGCGGCCTCTCTGTCAAGATCTACGGCCCCGACGCCGATACCATTACCGCACTGGGCGATAAGGTCGTCCAGATGGTCAACAACACCGAGGGCTTCGCCAATGCCGCCACCGGCCTCGGTCAGGGCGATGCAACCATCAATCTGGACATCGACCGCGACAAGGTCCGCGCCTACGGTCTGACCGTCGCGCAGGTCTACCAGCAGATCGCCGCCAAGCTCACCACCACCACCACGGCGGAGACCCCCGTCACGGTAGACGGCTCCACCATGAAAGTCCAGATCAGCGACAACCTTGACCCTGTGACCAAGGAAAACATGATGGACATGACCTTCACCACCAGCGTCATGGACGCCACCGGCGCCATCACCACCGGCACCTGCACGCTGGGTGACATCGCTACCTGGTTCACCGGCACCGCCCCCGACTCTATCACCAGCGAGAACCAGACCCGCTACATCACGGTGTCTGCCGACACGCTGGACGGCTACAACACCACGGTCCAGTCCCGTGTGCTCCAGAAGACGCTGGACGACTTCGCTCTCTCCGATGAGATGCCCGAGGGCTGCTCCTTCTCGCTGGACGGCGAGTCCTCCACCATCAACCAGATGGTCGACGAGATGGTGCAGTGGATGGCTCTGGCCCTGCCCTTCGTCTATCTGGTCATGGTGGCTCAGTTCCAGAGCCTGCTGTCCCCCTTCATCGTCCTGTTCACGGTGCCGTTGGCCTTCACTGGCGGCCTGCTGGGTATGCTGGTCACCGGCCAGCAGCTGACCATGATCTCCCTGATGGGCTTCATCGTCCTGATGGGCACCGTCGTCAACAACGGCATCGTCTTTGTGGACTACGCCAACCAGCTGCGTCTGGGCGGCATGGAGCGCCGTGCGGCCCTGATCGCCACCGGCAAGACCCGTATGCGCCCCATCCTGATGACCACCCTGACCACCGTGCTGGCCATGCTCCAGCTGGTGTTCAGCAACGATATGGCGAGCCAGCTCATGAGCGGCATGGCCATCGTCATCATCTGCGGCCTGAGCTATGCCACCCTGATGACCCTGTACATCGTCCCCATCCTCTACGACATCCTCTTCAAGAAGCCGCCGCTGGTGGTCGATGTAGGTGACGACGGAATGGACGACATCCCCGATGATGCCGCCGAGTATATCGCGCAGTCGAACGCCGCCGAGGCTCAGCCGGAAGCATAATTTTATACAGATTCAAAAGGGAGCTGTTGCATTTTGCAGCAGCTCCCTTTTCTGTTTCGCAATATGTCCAAAAAATCTCTCGAAATTTTGGAAGATAAATCTAAAAGCATTCTCACACAAGTCTGGAAAACTGTGCTATAATCATAATTATGGACGAGGTCGGGGCTGCGCTGCCCTGACCGAAAATAATGAAGAAGGAGGCGAGCCTTATGGCACAGTTCCGCTCCAAGCCCTTTGGTGTGACCAAAAACGGCGATAAGGTGGATGAATACATCATCTCCAATCCCGGTGGACTTGAGGTCAGCGTGCTGAACTATGGCTGTGTGATCAAAAATCTCTTCGTCCCTACAAAAACGGGTCCGGTGGATGTGGTCGTCGGACACGACACCCTCGCCGACTATGAGGCGGATTTCAACTCATCCGGCAGCACCTGCTGCGGTGCGTTCGTGGGCCGGTACGCCAACCGCATTGAAAATGCGGAATTTTCTCTCAGCGGCAAGACCTACAAGCTGGAAGCCAACAATGGAAAAAATCACCTGCACGGCACCTTCCCCCGCAAAATTTACGATGTGAAGATGTTCGGCGACACCCTTTTGATGGAGACCGAAAGCCCGGCGGGCGAAGACGGTTTCCCCGGAAATCTGAAGGTCAGTGTGCGGTATATCCTCACGCCGGACAACACCCTGCGGATGGACTACCGTGTGTCCACTGACGAGGACACCATCATCAACCTGACCAACCACACCTACTTCAACCTCGACGGCGGCGGCAATGTGCTGGGCCAGAAGCTCCGCATTTACGCTTCCAACTATCTCGAGGGCAACAACGAGACTTGCCCCACGGGTAAGATCCTGCCTGTGGACGGTACGCCGATGGACTTCCGCACCGGAAAGCCTCTGGGACGCGACCTCGATACCGGCTTCTACCAGACCACCATGGCGGGCGGCGGCTTCGACCACTGCTATGTCCTCGACCGGCCCCGGGGTGCCAGCCAGAGCCTCTGCGCATGGGCGTCCAGCGACAAGACCGGCATCAGCATGAAGATGTACACCACCCAGCCGGGCATCCAGCTCTACACCGGCAACTTCCTGCAGAACTGCCCCTCCCCCGGCAAGGGCGGCGTCCCGCTGGAAAAGTACGGCGGCTTTGCCCTTGAGACCCAGCATTTCCCCTGCAGCCCCTCTCACCCGGAGTTCCCGACGACGGTGCTGCGGGCAGGCAAAGTCTTCCGAGCCAACACTACGCTCCGCTTCTTCACCGGCCGTCAGTGCGGCCGATTATAAAAGAGAATCCGTTTTCTAAGCAAATATCAGCCGCAGCAAAGGGCAGCTCTCTTGCGGGAGCTGTCCTTTGCTGTTTTTTGCGTGTCCTCTCCATGCCTTGCGGACTAAAAATCTTTGCAGTTCATCAGACTGGCTGAAAATATGCAACAAAAATACATTTTAATAAAAAAGCCGGTACTTGATTCTCTGTGCAAAAAGCGGTATCCTTTAGGCAGGCAGAGCACAAGGGCTCTGTGCGAAGCAACATTTGGAACAAGAGAGGTACTGGACATGGCTATTTTGGTTTCCGGCGGCGCAGGCTACATCGGCAGCCACACCTGCATCGAGCTCCTGAATGCCGGCTACGACGTCGTCGTGGCGGACAATTACTATAATGCATCCCCTGTGGTCCTCGACCGCGTCAAGCAGATCACCGGCAAGGACTTCCGCTTCTATCAGGCCGATATGACCAAACACGAGGATGTGGAGAAGATCTTCGCCGAGTGTCCCGACATCACGGCGGTCATCCAGTTCGCAGCCTATAAGG
>ERZ780168.2142-NODE-2142-length-18268-cov-6.908692_pt1 | contig 18268 bp, 10 predicted proteins | sample MGYA00510981_ERZ780168 | MGnify/ENA primary metagenome ERZ780168 (study PRJEB29588, sample SAMEA2158769) | human gut metagenome | biome: human gut; feature: human-associated habitat; material: faeces | place: Denmark | collected 2008/2010 ...
CTACTCCGGCAAATACGGAGAATCCGTTATGTTTCTTGGCGATATTATTGATAAGCTCCTGAATCAGTACAGTCTTTCCCACACCGGCACCACCGAACAAACCGATTTTACCACCTTTGGCATACGGTTCGAGCAGGTCAATCACTTTAATACCCGTGAAGAGTACTTCCTGCACAGTTGTCAAGTCTTCAAATTTAGGGGGATCACGGTGGATGGAATATGCACCTTTGCGGTCCAAGTCTTTCATACCGTCGATAGAATCACCGACTACGTTCATCAACCGGCCTTTAATCTGTTCGCCGATAGGCATTGTGATGGGGCCGCCTGTGGGATATACCTTCATACCGCGTTGAAGTCCGTCGGTGCTGTCCATTGCTACGGTACGTACCGTATTCTCACCGATATGTTGCTGTACTTCTACAACCAGTATTTTGCCGTTTGGCCTTTTTATCTCCAGTGCATCGTGAATGCTTGGCAGCACCATTTCTGCATCCGTACCTTCAAAGTACACATCGACCACCGGGCCGATAACCTGAGAGATATGTCCGATAATCTGTGACATAAGCAATCTTTTATTTATATTATTCTTTCACTATTCCTATTGAAATAACAGTATGGCAAGGAACGTTTCGCGTTTTACCTGTTTTACTATTATAATAAACAGTTAAGTTCAACTTTTGTTCATCTATTTTCTATTTCCAGCAAACTATCACCAGAACAAATAGTTAAACAAACAACTGCGCAAATGTAGAAACAAATTCGAGAGGTTGTTCTCCCTTTGTCTTTATTTGTCGTTCGATAACACTTATTAGCCCAATAAATACTACAAAAATACCAAAATCCGAATATTTCAGTTACTATTTTCAATAAAACAATATTCTACGATAATAAAATAACAATAAACTGAATAAACGATTAAAGTTTCCCACCTCTTCATTCAAAATCAGCGAATTAACAGAAAGAGAAAAAATAGTAGCAAAGACAACCATTTTTGTGTTCGAGCACGAAGCAACCGTTTCCATACGGATTGATTAATGAAGGTTAAAGCCTTATTTTTCCGGAACAAACAAGAATTAGCTTCTGTTGTCTTCCGAAAACGAAATAAGCCCATGCCATGAAACAAACGCTGTTGCGGCTAACCACCATAAAAACTGATATTCCCCTATACAAAATGTATACCCGTAAGTCAGTCAGAAGAAGCATCCAATTCTTTCTCATTTCTGTCCTGCCATTGCTGTCGTCCTGTATCAAAGAAGGGATAAAACACTGTCCGCCCCTACAAGTAGAGCTCTCTGTAAAGGATAAAAACTACTCCAACATCAATAACGTGGCGTTGGAAACACGTAAGAGTGAATCTCTCGCTTTTCGCGATTATGTTCCTACACTCTACTATACGCTGCGCAATGTTGCAACCGGTGATATCATAGAAGAACAAGGCATATTCAACGTAACAGGCAATACTCCCACAAACTCCATCACCTTCTGTGAGTGCCTGCCTTTCGGCACATATGTACTGAACGTATGGGGTGGTCTGTCAGACCAGTCGCAGCTAACCGGACAATCACTGACCAGTATCCTGCATACTAATCTGACGGAAGCAAACGATGTCTATCTGGCACATGACACGCTGGTGTATGACGAACAACATAGCTATCACTCATTAGCACTGCAACGCACCACCGGAAAGTTGCTGATTCAAATCGCCAATCTTCCCGCCACTGTGCGCTACGAGGATAACAGTATCGGACAAATATACGAACGTGTGAACCATAAGTTCGAATATGCGAATCCGGTCACTGTACGTAAGCAAGATACTTGGAATGCCGCTCCGGAGATTGTACTGTACACCATTCTGGCTCCCTCGACAGGAGAACTCCAATCCCCCGTACATCTCAATCTATACGATAAAGCAGACCGAATAACGCCTACACTCACCCCAAAAGATGTGAATGTCACTCTGAAACGTAACGAACTGACTACTTTAAAGTATGTCTACGATGACGAGAAAAGAGACTTCAACATCTTCCTGCTCATAGATGATGTCTGGAAAATCATCTACAACCTGGATATAGATTAATCTCGTTTTTTTCACATATTATTTAATTCTAAAACTTAGCTTAAATGAAAAATTATTTGTTTTTGTCCGCTGTCGGTGCCATGATGCTGGCAGCATGTAGTAATGACGACACAGTTCCTGTGGAAAGTCCTGACGTTGCCCAATCCGGTCAGACGCTCACTCTAACCCTCAACAGTGGTGGTGACGGACTAAGTACACGCGCCGCTCGTCCCGTGAACAGTTCGGAAGCAGCCAATAATGTAACTGCCGTTAAACTGTACATTTATAACGCGGCAGGAACTGACGTTACAGCTTCCGCATTGGCAGCAGGTACGCAAAATCCTATCGTCTGGACAGCAGGTCCGTCTACCCCCGCCGCCCCCGGTGACAATCCGAGTCCTGCGCACAAAGCAAGTCAGACCGTCAAATTGAATAAACTGGCAACCGATGGACAATACACCGTAGTGGCTTACGGTTATAATCTTTCGACCGACTACACCATCAGTGGTGGTGGCAATGCCAGCGACGCGTTCACGGCTACCCTTCCGGCAGCTACCAACGAGTCCGAACTCTTTGCCGGAAAGAACACCTTTAATGTAGTGAACGGTAATATAGAAGCAGGAACCAGCAGCGAAGTCGAACTGCGTCGTCACGTAGCCGGTTTGCTGGGATACTTCAAAAATGTACCTATATTGTACCCACATCCCACTACCGGTATTCCTACCGTTGTTGCATTCGTCCGTGTATATGCTTCATCCCATGCACCGGCATTCACCTTCCCAAGTGCATTGTTGGTAAATGGTACAGGTAATAATACTAAGACTAAAGTTCTGGAATTTAATCTTGCCACACTAATAACCGACTTCATTGCCCAAACCACTGCTGTCGGGACAGACCTGACCAAAACGTTCAATATTCCCGCCACTACCGGCCTGACAGCCACCGTACCCAACAGTATCCTCAACGGTAAGTTCCTCATTCCATTTGCCAAAGTAGCAAGTGCAACAACTTTTACCGTACAGTTGGAAAATGCCACAGGAGAAGTATTGAAAGAATGGGATATAGTGAACAATGCTCTTACAGGAGACAAGAAAGTGTATGACGTTCAACGCAATTACTTCTACTCCATCGGCCAAAAATATAAAGCCAGTTCTACCGACGGCGGTACAAGCGACCCCGGAGATGCCGACCAACCGATTGACCTGTCAAAAGAGACTGTTATTAACATCACCGTTAACGATGCTTGGGATACGATCTATAACCTTGGCATAGAATAATTTCTTCAATAAGAGGGTGTGCCGAAATAGATTCTAGCCACAGAATCCTTGACACACCTTCTTCACTTATCCCCCTGTTACTAAAGAATCCACTTCCTACAATGAAAACAAAACATATCTTTCTAACCTGCGCCTTCATCCTCTGCCTTTCCGCCTGTCAGGACGAAGAAATAATGCCTGCTCCCGCAGATATTCCTCTGTCGAGAGCCATTGCAGCCACTTCTACTTCCACATCCGTCCTCACCACTGCCAATGGTGGCCTGACGTGGACAGCCAGCCGAAGGGTTCCTCTAGTAGGTGAAGGACGTATCGTAGACGATATGTCGAACGCTTTGATAGAAGTACTCAATAATAATCAGGGTATCGCCAATATGCTCGATACCGATCTGACCAACTCCGCCTCATTCAGTGGCGTAGCAACCGCCAACCTGATAGGCAACCAAATAGCTTCCGTCCGTGACGTCAACCGCACCTATGCCGGTGGACAAGCTGCCGGATTTGTCTACTTGCTGGATAATTCCTCTTTACTCACACTTGATGTCCTGAAAGGTTTCTATCTGAAGACTTACCTCAAAGGTGTGGAACAGGAAATGAAAGGCAGCGACTCACAAGTAGTGGAAACGTTACAGCTCAACCTTATCGGTGCTGCCAACAATGGCGGTCAACAGGCTCTTTCTATTACCACCTCATTCAGCAAGCCCTTTGACGAAATCAAAATAGGTATGTACGGTATCTCCGCGACTGTACTAAATGCCCTGAAACTATACTACGCCTTTGTAGGCGACAACCCCATACAACCCGCCGTAACCGGAAACGCTTACTATACAAACGGCGTAGCGGTACATACCAACTCTATCCTGGAATTGACTTGGACCACTGTCCCCAATAGCGGCGAATTAATAGACGCCAACCTGAGCAACGGTCCCTCTTTCAGCCTGATAGGCTCATTACTACAACCCCGTGCCACGATCAATTTCAAACAAGTAATCCCCATAGGAGCCGAAGTCGGATTCAATCTTTCCAACCTCGGACTTGCCAATATCAGCCTGTTGGGTACAACTACATTAACCACCTACGATGCTAATGACACACAACAGGAACAGGTTTCTATCAGCAACCTCCTCGGCATTTCCGCTATTATAGGTGGCGGCACACAAGTCAGTATGGTGTTAAAGAAACCCTGTACACAGGTCAAAATACAATTTTCCGGAATAAATGTCAACCTGGGAACTACGACTATCAATTACGCCTTTGTACGTGATGCGTCAATAGTAGACCCATCGAGCTTTTTCTCACTAAGTAACGCCACGATTACAGGCAATTCTTACCAGTTAGTAACCCCTACCACCGGAAGCGTGAACTACACCGTCACCAGCTACCCTTCAGGAGCTACTCCTGTCGTTAGCAACAATAAAATAACGGGTATGACCGTCAACGGCAGCTACCAGGTGACAGGAACCTACACCGCAGCCAACGGCACTGTTTACACACAGACCGCTACGATAACCCGCAATGCTGTTTCCAACGGCTCTGCTTCCTGCAATACAATGATAACCGGCATCAGCAACGGAGCTACCGTCTATGCCCCTTCCGGCGGCGGATGTCTGCTATGCGTAGGTGAAGGCACTAATTTTACGGGAAAAAGCAACCTCATCGACAACAATCCCGATAACTATATCACCTATTATAATGTAGCAAGTATTGCCGCCAATACCTCCATTGTAGGTATTCGGACAGCAGCCACTACCCCTGTCAATACTTCGAAAGCGCAAATCCGTACAGGATTTGTTATCCAGACTTCTTCGAAGCTGCTCAGTGCTAACGTGCTTAAATATCTTATCATACGTCTGTATCGGAATGGTGTGAAGATATTCGAAAGTACCGCAGACAACAATAATGCCATCTCCGCCGGACTGATAGGTGACAATGGCAATAAAGTGCGTGTCGGTGTCACCACCAATCTGGAATTCGATGCCATCGAACTTTGGACGGGCGGCATACTCAACCTCAATCTGAATGCTTTCCGCATTTACTATGCTTATTGGGAAAACGTGAGCGACAACTGTTACAACAGTAGCATAGCCAATGCCTGTCTTCAACTTATGACACCTTCCACATATGGAGCAAGCATCAACTACGCTGCCACCGGAAGTCCGGGAGTAGCCCATATAGGAACTTCCCTTAATAATTTAGGCAACCTGATAGATGCCGACGAAAACACTTATTCCACCATCACCACTACCAATGCACTGGGAGCAGTCACCGTAGCGGTGAAGTTCAATCGGATACAGCAGAAACAACCTGTAGGCTTTATCGTGGCAGACCCTGCCGGAATAGCCGGAGCCGACCTGATAAACTGGACTACACTCTCCGTCTATAATGCAGGCGTACTGGTGGGACAGACCGGAACAGGTGGCGTATTGGGACTGGATGTAATCGGAACAAACGGTAGGCAGTACATGGAAACAACTCCTTCTTCCGCCCCTTTCGATGAAGTACGGATAACCTTTTCCGGAGTTGTCAATGCACTGAAAACAATTCAACTGGCAGGAGTTTATACTCGCCAGGACAGCAACGGTGACGGCATTCCTGACTGTGCCGAAGTGACTCCCGGACAGGACGAGACGATTGATTTTCTCGGTGTCACCGCACATCTCTGTCAAGGCAGCCCCATCGTCCTGCAAGTGAAGGGTGGAACGAATGGCAATAATTACTTGCTGCGTTTCTACAACGTCGTTAAGAATAACGAAGTTACTGATAAAACGGTGGGCCTCACTAATCAGACCTTTACCATCACCAATATGCCCACAGGGGATTATTATATCTCCATCTATGATGCCGGCGGCACGAAGCTATATTACAACGGCATCCATTCCACCGTCCACCCGCTGCGCACCATCTGGAAAACCAATGCCGGCACTTCCAACTGGAACACGTGGGGTAACTGGAGTGACGGGAGTCCCTGGCAATGTACGGACGTCATTATCCCATCCGGTGCGGCCCTCTATCCCGTACTCGTGCAAGGAGACGCCAACTATTGCAACAATCTCCACTTCGCCCCGAACGCAGAAATAGTAAATACTCACTATCTCACCTATTCGCAGGCATGGGCGGAAATGGCGCTGCAATCCGGACGCTACTATATGCTGTCCGCCCCGTTGAAAGCGACTTTCACAGGAGATATGTTTATCCCTGCTTCCATGAGCGGAACACAGAACAACGACTTCTTCGTGACTCTGAACGAAACGACTTCCCCGGAAAACCGTTTCAGCCCCCGTATCTACCAACGCCTTTGGAGTCATGACGCCCCCGGAAAGAAGATTAGTGGCGGAACGCTGACTCCTGTCACCGTCACTCCGGACAAGACCAACTGGACACCGCCTTTCAACGCGTTGAACCAAGCCTACACCGTAGGCATGGGATTTTCCTTATTGGCAGACAAAGAATCGGTATCGGGCAACACGCTCACATTCCGTTTCCCAAAAGCGCACACACATTATACCTATTATAATATGTCGGGACAAGGAACTTCGTATAGCGAAAACCTGACACGGACGCTTCCCGGACGCTTTATCTACGAGAACAGTAGCGGAACGGTTACATTCCCTTATACCGTGAACGCCACGAACAAAGCCGCCGGAACGAGCTTCCTCATCGGAAATCCCTTTATGACGCATATACGCATCGACCGTTTTATGACAGACAATCCTAGCGTGACATCCATCAAAGTATATGACGGCAATAGCAACAACTCCGTCATCAAAGTAGACGGACAGCTATTGACGAACGGCAGTAATTTTCAGTATATCGCGCCGATGCAATCCTTCTTTGTCACTGTCAGCCTGCCCGCTACCGGTCTTTCGGTGAAGTTCACCGAAGCCGCCCTGACGCAGGCTCCAGGCTCGGGCGGATTGATGCGTAGCACCCGTGCCATGTCTTTGTCCGGTAGCACCTCTGCTTCACGGCCTACTCTGTTACTCTCGGCAACAGCCGGGAATATCACTTCCGGTTGTCTGATACGCCTGTCCTCTTCCGCCCGCAACGGTTTTCGTGCAGGCGAAGATTCCGAGCTGTTGATGGATAACGAGGTTTCTCCAATCATTGCCGTGTTCAGTATTTCCGATGAGAAAGCACTTGATATCCAGCAACTCAATAATGCCGTTCAGATTCCTTTGGGATTCAGTCTGCGCAATCCTGCACGGGTTACGTTAAAACTTTCCCACGACAGTGGAAATGCCTGGAAGAACTGGTCGCTCGTGGATACGCAGACAGGAAAACGTACTTCATTATCTGCCTCGGAAACGACACTGGATTTAGGAATACTATCTACGCACGTAGGAAGATTTTATCTAATGAAGAATCAATAATAAAGAATCATACCTGAAAAATATAGCATTATGAAACGGAATCATATAGGAAGAAAGTGGGCGTTCTTGCTGTCGGCGGTGCTGATAACCGCTTGCCAGCAAGGAGAAGAGATAGAAGAACTGGCGGAACCTGTGCCTCAGGAGAAAGCGGGTGAAGTCATTCTTAACTTCACTGTAGCAGGCGAGTTGTCAGTAAGTGCTGATCCGGCGAGTACCCGTACCGAACTGCCCGGTTCGGGCAATATTCAGCATGCGACGTCCGTCCAGCTCTATATTTTCAATGGAACGGGTAACGATGCCGTTTGCATAGCATCCGAAGATGTCGGCTGGTCTGCCTACTTCGGTAATGTGCCGCCCACAGTGACTGCTACCATGAAATATCATGTAAAGTATGAAGGACTTGTGAAGGATACCCCTTACACTTTTCTTGCTGTCGGAATGGATGCGTCTTCCCGCACTACTTATGGATTCCCCAATGCCATCCAAGTAAATACTACCACGCTAGGCAATGCCATCGCCACCCTGTCCGGCTCGGAAACAACCACTTGGAGCAATATACGTACTTCCGAACTTTTTGCCGGAGCCACCATATTGACTCCCGGCAACTATGGTACACAAGGCAATGTAGATCTTTGGCGACGAGTAGCGGGTGTAATGGGCTGGTTCACAAATGTTCCCACTCTTATTGGTACTACTACCGTAACCGCCATACGTATCACTCTCTATACTCAACAAAACAAAAGTGTCCCATTACTGCAACGCAGTCAACCCCCAGTATTCAAGGATTACATAGCCAGCCCCCTTTCTGCTTCCACCGGCGGACAAATATTGGTGCAAATCCCTGTACCCACAGGCACATTACCTGTCGCCACGCTATCCAAAGGCGCTTATGTACTGCCAATTCCTGCTCCCGCCGCAGTGAACGACAATGATTACACGTTGAAAGTGGAAATTATAAACGCTGCCGGAAATACATTACGTTCGGCACGTGTCACTCTCTCCGACAGCGATGATACAAATTCTTCTACCGGAAACGGCACGGGAATTATCGACCCGCAAGGCGTTTACCGCTTTCCTATCATTGCCAATCATTTTTATGGAATAGGTACACCGCTTGCTCCTATTAATCTGGGAACAATAGGAACAAGAACCGGAATACGGGCAAAGGTGATGACAGAATGGGAGGACACCTTCTTTTAATATGATTTCCTTAATATCACATCTTGTAACAGACTCCGAGTTATGTATAATTTTTAAAACACTTCTACCTTTTCAGCGATTTTCTTGGCCTTATCACGCAACACGTCGAGGTCGGAATTCAACGGAGCATAGCAGAGCACCACCCCCATACGGCGGTTGACACGGGTAAACGGTTTGCCGAATATACGGAGATAGGTATCCTCTTCCTTTGTCACCTCTTCCAGTCCACGATATTGGGGACGTTCCTGGCTGGCAATCGGAGAAAGAATAACGGCACTTGCCCCTATCCGCTCCTGCTTGATGCCGGGAATAGGCAGACCTAGTACGGCACGGAGATGAAGCTCAAATTCGTTCAGGTTTTGTGTTCCTGCCAGTGTCACCATGCCCGTATCATGCGGACGTGGAGAAAGTTCGGAGAAATAAACGCCGTTTTCGTGACTCAAGAAAAATTCCACACCCCACAATCCTGCACCTGTCAGGGCACGGGTTACTTTTTCAGCCATCTCTTCCGCTTCTTTCAGGTGAGCGGGGTCGATATGTGCGGGTTGGAAACTTTCACGGTAATCGCCACCCTTCTGTACATGTCCGATAGGCGGGCAGAACAAGGTAGGACCGTTCTTCTGGGTGACAGTCAGCAAAGTGATCTCACTGTCGAACTTGATAAATTCTTCGATGATAAGCTCACGGATATCACCACGGCTACCACTGCATCCATATTCCCAGGCATGTTCGAGTTCATCGGCACTCTTTACGAGGGACTGTCCTTTGCCGGATGAGGACATTAAAGGTTTTACCACACAAGGAAAACCGATTTTAGCGGCAGCCTCTTTCAGTTCTTCCAGTGATTTGGCATAGAAATATTTCGCTGTCTTCAGTCCGAGTTCTTTGGCAGCAAGGTCGCGGATAGCCTTACGGTTCATCGTGAAGTTGACGGCACGGGCACTAGGCACTACCTGGATTCCTTCTTTCTCGAAGTCGTACAGACGTTCTGTGCGGATTGCCTCAATTTCCGGCACGATAATATCCGGCTGATGTTTCTTTACGACACGTTCCAGTTCTTCGCCGTCCAGCATGTCGAATACTTCAAATTCATCGGCTACTTGCATAGCCGGAGCTCCTGCATAAGAGTCACAGGCAATGATATGCTGACCTTTACGTTGAGCTGAGATTACAAACTCCTTTCCAAGTTCTCCAGAACCGAGTAACAGTATTTTCTTCATCATTTTGAGTGTTTTATATTAGTGACGCAAAATTAGTATATTTCGATGAAATACGGCTTTTTTTAGTGACGTACTTTCGGATATTTATTGTGAAAACGGAAACCGAGTCCAAGCATCAGGTAATTAGGGGTCTGAAAATTCTGAAGATTGTAGCCGATGTGAAGGAAAGAACTTCGGGTGATGTTCATCTTCAAGGCAACCACCTGATATAGCCCCCGTAAATCGCCGCGACCCAATACGTTCGAACCAAGACCGACACCAATAGTGAAATAAGGCATCACGTATTCCGCACGTCCCGAAACGCCCAAAGCCAACTGGTGTTGGATTCCCGGTCTGCAGAAACGGCGTGAACCGTTGCTGTCTCCGTATTCTGAAATGACATCTTCGATGTATACATTGGCACTACCGTCATAAACCCCGTCCAACGAAACTCCAAAACGAAATTTATAGCTGAGATTGTACATCGGGGCAAAGTTGAATCCCGCCACAGGATAACTGCCGGGAGAAGCGATCTGTTTCCCACTGTCTACATATACGCCTTTCCGGCGCCATGAACCGAACATGACAAGGTCATAACTGATGTGACGCGGGAAACGGGGAATAAGCGGAGTCACCAAAGATTTAGCCAAATCCGATTCTTCACGGTTGAAGTTGTAGACCAGTCCGATTTTAGCTCCGGTAGTATTCACTCCCGCATTGGGGAACTTCGTGTTTCCGTTGGAGAAATGCGTAAAATCTCCACCGATAATCAGGTCGAAATAGCGGGAGAATGCCCAATTCAGATAAATACCTGCATTGAGGTAGGCATTCATACGGGAACCGACGGCCCCGTTGTAGGAATTATAATCATTATCGTACGGTTGCCATCCGGTTGAGATGCCGAAGTTCCATTCGTAATTGAGCGAAAGACGCGGGTTGAAACGGGCGATACGGGCTCCTTGAAACAGATAGAAAGTGACAGGATCACCAAGTTGTTTCTTGTCGCCAAAAGTGGTGAGAGCCAGACCGAATCCTTGATATGCACCGCCATAGATACGGTCGGCACAAGTATTGGGACGGAATTTGAATGAATATTTCAGATGGGCGGCAAAAGACGTCTGAATCGGTTTCCACCGTTCGTTCTCTCCACGCAGGAAAGGATTGGTGGGAAATACGTATTGCGGGCGTGCCTCTATTCCCAAACGATGGATGAAACGATGGGGAGTGTAGGTCGAAACAGTATCAAATCCATATTCACCGTACTCCGGGAAATAGCCCTGCCGGAGTTCCCGGATTTCCTCCTGCAACTTCCGGACTTCCTGACGAAGCTCACGAACATCATGTTGAAGTTGCTTCACGTTCTGCCGGACATCTTCCAATGTATCTTGTCGTACCTCCTGTGCATATAAGAAAGTCCGCGGAAAGAGTAATAACGAATAGAAGGCAATGACTTTCCATCTTGATACTTTTAATCTCATATAAGTCTAGTTTGTCTTTTTTAGAACAAAGTTTATAAATCGAGGATTTCAATAAACTTGGCGACATGATAACCATCCATCAATCCATGATGGCAAGTGACGGAAACGGGCATCATCAACTTCTCTCCTTCGTGGAAGTACTTTCCGGTAGAGATTTTGGGGACACTATCTCCCGAATGCATATTGGTGGGGTGCTTCATATCTGTGAAAGTGAGCCACGGAACAGCCGAGTAGTGGATGGCGTTGGGATGGAATGTCCCCCCTTTATTCAGTCCGGTAGTAGCTTGCAGGCGTTCCATTTCAGCTTTCGCTTTACGGATAAAGACGAGTTCGTCCGGGTCATATTCAAAAGCAGCAAAAGAAAACGTATGGTCGGCACGACCTACGGTGGCTTCGGGCAGAAGGCTGTCATAACACACTACCCTGTCACCTTCGATACGGTAGCGGAATTCTTCGACTTTGGCGGCAGCCGTGATAATCCGGTGCAAGACCAAGAGGGAGAAAGATATGCCTTTGTCTTTGGCTTCCCGATAAGCACGAGTACAATCTACATTGACCGTCACTCCGAAAAACGGGTCGTCAAAAGCACTGAAGTGCTCGAAATGTTCTTTTCTGTTCCAAGTAGCAATATCAATGACTTTCTCAATCTGATTCATTCTAAACACTCTTTTTTTAATAAAACCGATTGCTTGCGGACATACGTCCGCTCACGCAACCGGAATGTTAGTTTGTGGAAAACGACCGCTCAATTTTCCCTCATCGGACAGTCGCACTTTTTTCTTTATTGATGTTGCTCACGCAGCAAGTCATTGACCGTCTTTACCGGATTGAAGGTAGAAAGGGGAACTTCTACAAATACGGTATTCCAGTCACTCATCGCACCGTTCCACAAGCCGGGAAGTTCGAGAGCTTTCAGGTCTTTGCCGTTCTTTGATTTGTAGGAGATGAAGCCTGTTGCCTTATCCACGTATTTCACCAAATCGAACTTATGACCTTTATAGTCACGTACGGCACATACCAGGTCTACTGGATTAAAGTGCGTACCTTTCTCGAACATTTCCTTCTTTTCGGGGTCGTTCATGTCGATTTGTGAGCTTTCGAGGATTTGCAGGGAGATAGTTCCGTCACTGTTGTATGCAAGGAACGGCCCGCCGCCAGGTTCACCTACGTTCTTCACCATTCCGCAGACACGCATCGGACGGTTCAGTTTGTTCTTCAAGTAAATAGCAAGTACAGAATCTTCGAGATCTTTCGTTTCCGGATTCTTGCAGAAGAGTTTCTTTTGCAGGAATTGGAGCATTTCCATCATCTGGTCGTGCGTATATTTACCGCTGTCGAGCAGTTCGAGGTATTCGAAAGCTTGTTTCTGCAGGGCGACAAGTACACCGGCAATTAGTTTCTTATAGGTAACGGTATCTTCCTTCAGTTTGTCGGGGACTACGTTATCTATGTTCTTGATAAAGATAATATCAGCATCGAGATCATTCAGGTTCTCAATCAATGCACCGTGTCCGCCCGGACGAAACAACAGTTTGCCGTTATCGCGGAACGGTTGGTTGTCCATATCAGCGGCAATAGTGTCGGTGCTCGGCTTCTGTTCGGAGAAAGTGATATAATAATCCACTCCGTAGCGTTTGGCAAATTCTCCCGCCTTTTCTTCCACGAGTTTCTTGAAAAGTTCACGGTGTTCGGTAGATACGGTAAAGTGCACATTGACTTTGCCACTCTTTCCGGCTGCGTACATGGCTCCTTCGGCAAGATGTTCTTCCAACGGAGTACGTGCGCCTTCGGGATATTTATGGAATTTGAGCAGGCCTTTCGGCAGTGCGCCGTAATTCAAGCCGGCAGTTTCGAGCAATGCAGATACTACAGCTTTATAGTTGCCTTCTTCGATTAATCCGGGAATGTCCTTTCCGGCTGTACGCTGGCAAGCTACATTGAGGTCGTCATAGAAAGCAAAATCCTTGATGCCGTCAAAGAATGCTTGTTCGAACTTTGTAGTCGGTTTGTCATAATCGGCAGACAGAAACTCAAACAGGTTCTTGAACATACGGCTTGCGGCACCCGAAGCCGGTACAAACTTCACAATGGTCTTATCCGTGTTTGTATATGCATCCCACGCTGCCAAATACGCCTTCTGCTCTTCGGCATTAGGAGCCAATATACCTTTTTCAATGGAAGCGGCAGCGTCCAGTTTCAAAAAAGGAAAACCTGTCTGGAAGCAAGCTAGTTGCTCTGCTATTTGCGCTTCCGTAATACCTTTCTTGGCAAGCAACTCTTTGTCCTGTGTCGTTATCATAATATCTAATTTTATTAATTGATGCCCAAAAATACAAAATGTTATTTACTTCTTGCCGAATAACCGAGAAAAAAAGTAATTTTACATCGAATTAACAAGATTGAATATGGACGACTTTTTTACACCAGAGGAAAAAAAGGAGCTTTTTTCACTCTACCGGCATTTGATGAAATCTGCCGGAGACAGCATTTTTTGGCGGGATTGCCAAAAGTTAAAGAGCCATTTAATAAAAGCAGCCCAGTGTAACGGGTTGCAACGCAATAACTTCGGGATGAATCCCGTCATCAGAGATTTACAAACGGCGGTCATCGTAGCCGAGGAAATCGGCATGAAGGGCTCATGCCTCATCGGTATCATGCTGCACGAAATTGTAAAGGCGCATATACTGTCTATCGAAGAAGTGAATACCGAATACGGAGAAGATGTGGCAAGTATCATCAAGGGATTGGTGAAAACGAACGAATTGTATGCCAAGAGCCCGGCGATAGAGTCGGAGAATTTCCGTAATCTCCTGCTCTCGTTTGCCGAAGATATGCGTGTCATCCTGATTATGATTGCCGACCGCGTGAACGTGATGCGCAAAATCAAGGATACGGGTAACGAGGAAGACCGCAACAAGGTGGCGAACGAAGCTGCTTATCTGTATGCTCCGCTGGCGCACAAGCTGGGACTTTATAAGCTGAAATCGGAACTTGAGGATTTGTCGCTGAAATACACGCAACGGGATACCTATTATTATATAAAGGATAAGTTGAACGAGACGAAGGCTTCACGCGACAAGTATATCGCCGCTTTTATCAAGCCTATACAGAAGAAGGTGGCGGCAGCAGGATTGAAGTTCGACATCAAGGGACGCACCAAGTCCATACATTCGATATGGAACAAGATTCAGAAACAGAAAACACCGTTCGAAGGTATTTACGACTTGTTCGCCATCCGTATTATACTGGATTCGGAACCGGATCCGGCAAAGGAGAAGCAGGAATGCTGGCAGGTATATTCTATCGTGACAGATATGTACCAGCCCAACCCGAAGCGCCTGCGCGACTGGCTTTCTATCCCGAAGAGCAACGGTTACGAGTCGTTGCACATCACCGTGATGGGACCGGAAGGAAAATGGGTGGAAGTACAGATACGTACCCGCCGCATGGACGAAATCGCCGAACGCGGCTTGGCGGCACACTGGAGATACAAAGGTATCAAAGGTGAAACAGGACTGGACGAATGGTTGACTTCGGTTCGGGAAGCGTTGGAGAATGCGGACAACGACTCGATGAAAGTAATGGATCAGTTCAAGATGGATCTTTACGAAGATGAGGTTTTCGTATTTACTCCCAAAGGGGATTTGTTCAAACTGGCGAAAGGTGCTACGGTACTTGATTTCGCTTTCCATATCCATAGCAAACTGGGATGCAAATGCATCGGCGCCAAAGTGAACGGTAAGAATGTACAGCTAAAACAGAAGCTGAACAGCGGCGACCAGGTGGAGATTATGACCTCGAATACCCAGACTCCGAAACAGGACTGGCTGAATATCGTAACAACCTCCAAAGCCCGCACAAAGATTCGCCAGGCACTCAAGGAGATGGTGGCCCGTCAGCATGACTTTGCAAAAGAAACATTGGAACGGAAGTTCAAGAACCGCAAACTGGAGTATGATGAAGCGACTATGATGCGCCTTATCAAGCGGTTGGGGTTCAAAAATGTGACAGAATTTTATCAGAAAATAGCTGATGAAGCACTCGATGTCAATGAGGTTCTGGACAAATACGTCGAACAGCAGAAGCGGGATAATGATACGCATGACGAGATTGTATATCGTAGCGCCGAAGGATATAATATGCAGGTGCCACAAGAGGAAACGACATCGAAAGAAGATGTGCTTGTAATCGACCAAAACCTGAAAGGACTGGAGTTCAAACTCGCCAAATGCTGTAATCCAATTTATGGCGATGATGTATTCGGTTTCGTGACGGTAAGCGGAGGCATCAAGATTCACAGGAAAGACTGTCCGAATGCAAACCAAATGCGTGAGCGCTTCGGTTACCGGATTGTAAAGGCTCGTTGGGCGGGCAAGTCGGAAGGCACGCAGTATCCTATCACGTTGCGCGTTGTAGGACATGATGATATTGGCATTGTGACGAATATCACTTCTATTATATCAAAGGAAAACGGAATCACACTGCGTTCCATCGGCATTGACTCGCATGACGGGTTATTCTCCGGAACGCTGACGATTATGGTCGGTGATACGGGAAGGCTGGAAGCGCTTATCAAGAAGTTGCGGACTGTAAAGGGAGTAAAACAAGTAAGCCGGAATTAATATGGAATTTGCATATTAAAAATAATGACGCTATCCGCATGGGATAGCGTCACTATTTTTATAGTAATTTATGCCCCCTATCTCACTTTCTTTCTCATATAATAAGGATACGTCACAATGACGAAGAACACCAAGGCTACCGAAGCTACTATCTGCCCGATATGAAGCATTTTTCCGGTATCCATATCCAGGTAACACGTAGTGACAATACCTAAAGATACTCCCACCTCGCTTGCCAGAAGATGAGTGGTGTTTGCCGTTCCGCGCTGACAATGATAGGATAGCTTCACAAACATAACCAGAAATTCCGGCATGATAAGTCCTAATCCAAGTCCTAAGAGTACAGAAGGAGCAACTACCGAGTCAGCCGCATTCAGCAGAGACATCGCCAGCATTTCAAGTCCGATTCCTATAATGACCAGCCTTAGCGTTTTCTCTTTCATGAAAAACAAACGGGCAAGGAACAGAGACACGAGGTATCCGGTTCCTACTCCTACAAAGAAAGGCACGGGAATTCCCGTATTTCCTAATACAGAGTCGTTAAGGAAAGGATGGACAAGCGGAATCAGCAACCCCGGTACAAACGTAATCAGAATCATATTGATGGCAGGAACCCATCCGCGCAACAGCAGAAATCGGTCGAAAGAATAGAGTCTGGTGACAATCGGCGCACGAAAAGGCACATAAACACCTGACGCTACCAGAATTCCTGCTGCCCCGGTGATAACGGAGACGGACAGTAAATTCTGAAAGGAGTAACTTTTGTAAAGCCATACTCCGAGGACGATGCCCAGAATCATTCCCAGACGTGCCATCCATGAGAAACTGACATTACCCGCACTGCGCAGTGTGGAGTTGGTGATGTCAATCGCCAGAGTGATGCCTGCCGTTGTAGCTATGCCGAATGATAATCCCTGCACGGTGCTCAACAGGATAAGTTCCGTCATGTTGGTCACAAAAGCATAACCTGCCGTTGCCGCTACCATGAGGGCAAAAGAGAATACACACACTGTCTTACGTTTGTATGCATCTACAAGATAGGCATGGAAAGGACCGATAAGGAACATTCCCAGCGTGAAAAAGAGAAAGATTACTCCTGTCTGTGCAACCGGCACTCCGAGACGGTCGGCCATCTCAACGGAAAGTACCGGAAATAACACATACAAGGATATAAACAATAGCAAATTAGCTACACATATCCGCATAAAATGAACTGTCCACAATTTAACTGCCATATACTATATTTAATATTGTTCCTTCTCGTTGGGGAAGTAGCAATTCTTCACGTCAGAAACGTAACGGCTGATGGCATCGGTCATCACCGTGTACAAGTCAGCATAACGACGCAAGAAACGCGGACGGAATCCGTTGTTCATGCCAAGCATGTCCTGAATCACCAATACTTGACCGTCTACGTGGCCACCGGCACCGATACCGATAATAGGTATGGTCAGTTCGGATGCTACGCGTTCGGCAAGGGTTGCGGGAATCTTTTCGAGTACAATGGCAAAACAGCCTGCTTCTTCTAATAGATGGGCGTCGCGAATCAGTTTTTCGGCTTCGGCGTCGTCTTTGGCACGCACGGTATAGGTGCCGTATTTATTGATGGATTGAGGCATGAGTCCCAGATGTCCCATTACCGGAATGCCAGCACATACGATGCGTCTCACCGTGTCTATGATTTCTTCACCACCTTCGAGCTTCAAAGCGTCAGCGTGGCTTTCTTTCATGATACGGATGGCAGAAGCAAGTCCTTCCATCTCGTTGCCCTGATAGGATCCGAAAGGCATATCAACCACTACCATCGCACGTTTCACGCCGCGTACCACGGATTTGGCATGATAGATCATTTGGTCGAGTGTGATAGGAAGTGTTGTCACATTACCTGCCATTACATTGGAAGCGGAGTCGCCTACCAGGATTACGTCCATTCCCGCACCGTCTACAATCTGTGCCATTGTGTAATCATAAGCAGTCAGCATAGATATTTTTTCGCCTCTCTGTTTCATTTCAACCAGGCGATGAGTAGTCACCTTTCTTGAGTCATCTGATATATAACCAGCCATGTC
>ERZ780168.2147-NODE-2147-length-18222-cov-5.318765_pt1 | contig 18222 bp, 13 predicted proteins | sample MGYA00510981_ERZ780168 | MGnify/ENA primary metagenome ERZ780168 (study PRJEB29588, sample SAMEA2158769) | human gut metagenome | biome: human gut; feature: human-associated habitat; material: faeces | place: Denmark | collected 2008/2010 ...
GTACGCTCGTTTCGCTGTCGAGCGCGCCGGTCGGCTCGTCGGCGAGCAGAATGTCCGGATCGTTGACGAGCGCCCGCGCGATGGCGACGCGCTGCATCTGACCGCCGGACATCTGGTTCGGCTTTTTGCCCATCTGGTCGCCGAGGCCGACGCTCTCAAGCGCCTTTTTCGCGCGCTCGCGGCGCTCTGACTTGCTAACGCCCGAGAGCGTGAGCGCCAGCTCCACGTTGCTCAATACCGTCTGGTGCGGAATGAGGTTATAGTTCTGGAAGACAAAGCCGACGGAGTGGTTGCGATAGCTGTCCCAGTCCGAATCAGAAAAGTCCTTCGTCGATTTGCCATTGATGACAAGGTCGCCGCTCGTGTACTGATCCAACCCGCCAATAATGTTCAAAAGCGTCGTCTTGCCGCAGCCTGAATGGCCGAGGATGGCGACAAACTCGCTCTCACGGAACTGTAAGCTCACGCCGCGCAGGGCGTGGACGGTGGTGTCGCCCGCCTGGTAATCCTTGACGATCTGTTGCAGCTTCAGCATATCCTGCCTTCTTTCTGAGTAAATAAAAATAAGAATTCCAGAGTAGGATATCATTTTGACCTTTTACCGTCAACCGGCACGGTCGAGAATTCATCGAAAGTTCATGCCTCTTCCCCCTTGCATCGATGCAAAGGGAGCGCGGCAAAGCTGCCGCGCTCCCGCTCCGCGCCTATAGGAGGCTGTTTGCGCCGATCTCAATTTCCCGGTGCAGAATTTCCCGGTGCATGGCATCGCAGCCCGTAATATACAGAACGCCCTTTTCCGCCGCATAGGATCTTGTGTTTTCCTCGCGCTCACGCGCGTCAAAAAGAAAATAGCGGCAGCCGCCGTCCTCGATGAATTCTTCCACCGTGACGGTACGCAGCCTGCGGAGTTTTTCATTCTCGCACCCCGGCTTTGTCCAGTCTCTGCCGCCCCATTCCTCAATGGTGAGCAGCGCAATGTTGGGATCGTCGACGCGGCCGAATAAGATCTCCTGTCCGAAGATCTTATTGAGCGAGCGCGGGCACCAATTGCCGACATGCACGCTTTCCCCATCCGTACAGGAGATCGCATCGCCCATAAAAATGATGTCCCAGCCGGAGGGCGTCAACCGTGCCGCGCCGCAGTAGAGCGAGTTCTCTCCCGCCGTCAGATAGACGCGGTAGTTTTGCCAACCGATGCGCATACGCTGCATCGCAACGGTGCGCGTCGGCTCATAGATGCCGTAATACTGCTCTCCCATGCGGATCGCCGCGCGCGGTGTAAGCTTCATGTCGGACAGAACGACATACGCCGCCAGCACGCACAGCAGCACGGCAACGCTCCTGACCGCGCGGCGCATTCTGTTCGGTTTTCGCTTGATCGTTTTCACGGCTACGCCTCCCTTCCCGGCAGCGGGATCTCCACCTCGACATGCTCACCGAGCCGGTCGTAAATGAGCCTGATATAAGTATCGTCCGGCTCGATATTGACGCGGTGACTCGCGATGCACACATAGATCGTGCCGCTGCCGCTCACACAGCTCGGATAATCGTGATCCTCCAACCCCTCATAGATCGCCTCACCGCGCTCGTTTTCCAGCCGCAGCGTATGCAGCAGCCGCGCATAGACCACGCCGCCGGGAATACGGTCAAAGCCCGTCAGCTGCACTTCTGCGCGCTGGGTACTGCAGGAGACCGCATCAATGCGCACGATATCATCGCCGATAGGAATGCGCGTTCCCGGCGTCTCCGTGTTCCAACGCTCCCAGCCCTCACCTGGTTTCTGCACCTCGTACCGGTCACGGATCGCGCCGTAGAGGCCGCTCGACTTCACGATCAGCCCCGCGATCATCACGCACAGCAGCGCCGTGAGGATGCGCGCGGCGCGCTGCACGATGACGAGCCACCAGCCGCCGTACTGCGCGCGCAGCGCCCGCCCTGTCTCCTCGGGATCGCCCATCAGCGCCACCGCACGCCCGTAGGCCGCGTCCTCCGTATAGCCGTGCTCGACCAGCGCTTCGGCGTGGTCTTCGATGTGACCGGCGAGCTCATTTCTCAGATCGTTCGCCTCGTCAGCCGTCAGCCGGCCGACCTGTGCGAGCACGCGATCGCAATACTCGTTTCTGTTCATAGCCTCACCCTTTTTTAAGCAAAGTGCAGCACGGCGTTCACCGCGCCGCTATAGCGCTGCCAGCTCTGCTCCTCTTCGGTGAGCGCCGCGCGCCCGGCGCGCGTCAGGTGATAATACTTGCGCACGCGGCCGGTGGGTGCCGCCTTTTCATAGGCCTCCACATACCCCTCGCGCTCCATCCCGTGCAGCACGGGGTAGAGCGTGCCCTCTTTCATCTCGAAGACATTGCTCGAGCGGCGCGCCAGCTCCAGAATGATCTGGTAGCCGTACATGTCCTCGGTCGAGAGGAGCTTGAGCAGCAAAAGCTGCGTGTGGTCAATGCTCTTTTTCTTCATGTTGCACCTCCGATGATACATAGAGTATCTATGCTTGTAGTATACATAGAGTTACGAGGTATGTCAAGCCAAAAATATTTGTAAGTTTTTGTTCATTTTCTTAACAGACCCTAAACTTTACTTCTTGTCCTCATCAGACATACAATTATAATGATAATTTAAAAATCGGCGGGACTCTTTTACCGCCAAATCGCATCGACATGAAAAGAGAGGTTCCCCATGAAAACGTATCAAGCAGGCATCGACGTAGGCTCCACCACGGTCAAGCTCGTCGTGCTGGATGAAAACGGACAAATGATCTTCGGGCAGTACCAGCGCCATCTGTCCCACACACAGCGCGCACTGTCCGACTTACTCAAGCAGGCGCGCGCAGCGCTCGGCGAGTGCGCGCTCGAATTGCGCGCCACCGGCTCCGGCGCGATCAACCTTGCCAAGGCGCTCGGCATCCCCTTTGTGCAGGAGGTCGTCGCCGTCGCGCAGGCGCTCGAGCGCGTCGCGCCGCAGGTGGATGTCGCCATCGAACTCGGCGGCGAGGATGCCAAGATCATCTACTTCAAAGGCGGGCTCGAAGAGCGCATGAACGGCGTCTGCGCCGGCGGCACCGGCTCGTTCATCGACCAGATGGCCGCCCTGCTGCAGACCGATGCCTCGGGTCTCGACCGCGAGGCCGCGCACTATCAGCAGATCTACCCCATCGCCGCGCGCTGCGGCGTGTTCGCCAAGACGGACATTCAGCCCCTCATCAACGAGGGTGCGACGAAGGCCGACCTCGCCGCCTCGATCTTTCAGGCGGTCGTCAACCAGACCATTTCGGGCCTTGCCTGCGGCAAGCCCATCCGCGGCCATGTCGCGTTCTTAGGTGGGCCGCTGCACTTCCTCCCCCAACTCAAGGCCGCGTTTATCCGCACGCTGAAGCTGACGGATGAGACGACCATCGACCCCGAAAATTCTCATCTCTTCGCCGCCACCGGCGCGGCCATCGACGAAACGCCCGCCGAGGCGCAGCCGCTCAGCGCGCTCATCAAGCGTCTCGACAGCGGCGTGCAGATGGATTTTGAATTAAAGCGCCTGCCGGCGCTCTTTGAAGACGAAGCCGACCTCGAGGCCTTCCGCACCCGTCACCATACGGCGGTCGTGCCGCGCGGCGATCTTGCAACGTATAATGGCGACTGCTTTCTCGGCTTCGACGCGGGCTCGACGACGACAAAGCTCGCGTTAGTTGGCGAAAAGGGCGAGCTTTTGTACTCGTTCTACGCCAACAATCAGGGCAATCCCATCCAGACCGCCATGCAGGCGGTCCATACGCTGCGCGAAGCGCTTCCCGCGGGCGCGCATATCGCGCGCTCCTGCTCCACAGGCTACGGCGAAACGCTGCTCAAGTCCGCGTTCTCGCTCGACGAGGGCGAGGTCGAGACCATCGCCCACTGCACCGCCGCGTCGTTCTTCGACCCCAAGGTCGACTGCGTGCTCGATATCGGCGGGCAGGACATGAAGTGCATCAAGCTCAAGGACGGCGCGGTCGACACGGTGCTTCTGAACGAGGCCTGCTCGTCCGGCTGCGGCTCGTTCCTCGAGAATTTCGCCAACTCTCTTGGCATGACAGCGCAGGAATTCGCGCACGAAGCGCTCTTTGCCAAGGCCCCCGTGGACCTCGGCACGCGCTGCACGGTGTTTATGAACTCCAACGTCAAACAGGCGCAGAAGGAGGGCGCAAGCGTCTCCGATATCTCCGCCGGCCTTGCCTACTCCGTCATCAAGAACGCTCTTTATAAGGTCATCAAGCTCTCCGACGCGAGCGAGCTCGGCTCGCACGTCGTCGTACAGGGCGGCACGTTCTTCAACGAGGCCGTGCTGCGCGCGTTCGAGCGCATCTCCGGCGCGCAGGTCACGTGTCCCGACATCGCGGGCATCATGGGCGCGTTCGGCGCGGCACTGCTCGCGCGCGACCGCTACCACGGGCAGCAGAGCACAATGCTCCCTCTTGAGGAGATCGAGCAGCTCACGTACAAGACCTCTGCCGCACGCTGTCAGGGCTGCCAGAACCACTGCATGCTCACGGTCAGCGTCTTCCCCGGCGGCCGCCGCCATGTGAGCGGCAACCGCTGCGAAAAAGCCCTGCGCGGCGAAAGCGCTGCCAAACCCGGCGAAAATATCTTCGCCTACAAGCGTGAGCGCATGTTCGCCTATCCCCCGCTCGAGCCGGAAAATGCGCCGCGCGGCGAGATCGGCATCCCGCGCGTGCTGAACATGTATGAAAACTACCCGTTCTGGGCGACGTTCTTCCGCGACCTCGGCTTCCGCGTCATCCTCTCCCCGTTCTCCACACGCGCGATCTACGAGCTGGGCATGGAGAGCATTCCGTCGGAATCTGAGTGCTATCCCGCCAAGCTCGCCCACGGTCACGCCCAGTGGCTCATCGACCACGGCGTCAAGACCATCTTCCACCCCTGCGTGTTCTACGAGCATCAGGAGGTGCCGGGCGCGCAGAACCACTACAACTGCCCGATCGTCGTCTCGTATCCCGAGAACATCAAGAACAACGTCGAAGCCGTGACCGACGGCTCTGTGCGTTATCTCCATCCCTTCCTCGCTTTTACAAATGAGAAGGTCGCGTCCGACCGCCTCGTCCAGTTCTGTAAGGAAGTATGGAACATTCCCGAAAAGGAAACGCGCCATGCCGCCCACCTCGCGTGGGAAGAGCAGCGCAGGGCCAAGGCCGACGTCCGCGCCGCGGGCGCGCATTTCTGTGAAGATGGCATGGCCCGGCGTATCCAGGAAGGTGAGCGTGCTGCCGTTGTAGTCAACCGTATAGGCGCCGATGTGCTGGGTAATGCCTCCGGCTTCCCCCTTGGCCACGCGCGTTTTGCGGATGTAGTCCAGCAGGGATGTTTTGCCGTGGTCCACATGGCCCATGACGGTGATGATGGGCGTGCGCGTGATGAGGGTGGCTTTGGGTTCTTCCACCACCGGCACGGGTTCCGGTTCCTTGACGGGTTCCTGCTGGGCTTTCACGCCGCCGCCCTTTTCCCGTTTTTCACGGGCGAATGTGTAGCCGTGGAGGTCGCAGATGGAACTGACGGCGTCCGCATCCAGCGGCGTGTTCGGGTTGGCGAAGATGCCCATGCCCATCAGATCCTTGATGATTTGGAAGGGCTTGGCTTTCAGCATGCCCGCCAGCTCGGAAACGGAGACGGGCGGCTTGAGGTTGATGATTTTATCGTCTGCGGAGGGTTCTTCCTGGGGTGCGGGCGCGGCGGGTTCTGCGGCGGCCGGGGCAGCGGCGGGCGCCGGAGCGGCGTCAGCGGCGCGCGACGCTTTTTTCTTGTTGCCGGAAAGCAAGTCGAGAGCTTCTTTCTTGACTGGAGCAGGGCGGGAGGGAGCCGGTGCGGGGGCCGGCTGGGGTGCGCGTTTCTTTTTGGAAGATCCGCCGATCAGATCCAATACTTCCTTTTTGGGTTCTTTCTCTTCTTGTTTATTAGGCATCTTGATTTAAGGTTGTTAGATGTTGAGCGCCGCGCTCAACGGTTATTGGGAGATAAGGTCCCGGGCCTTGTCCAGAATTTGGGCGGCTTCCTCTGCGGGAATGCCCATGCTTTCCGCGATGTCGGAAGCTTCAAATCCGGTGAGGGCCACCAGGTCCGTTCCGCCCATGGTCACCAGGCCCATGGCGGTTTCTTCCGGGATTTCCAATTGTTCGCTGAGGGTTTTGGCCGCAGCCTGGCATTGGCGCATGACTTCTTCGGCCGCAGCCTGGCTCTGGCGTTTTTCCGCTTCCTGGACGTCAAAGACGCGCACCTGGACATCCCAGCCCATCAGGCGGGAGGTGAGGCGGGCATTCTGGCCCCTGCGGCCGATGGCCTTGGAGAGGTCTTTGTCGTCCTGGACGATAACGAAGATTTTTCTGGCTTCCTCGTCCACGGTGATTTCCCGCGGTTCCACGGGGCTGAGAGCTTCCCGGACGAAGGTAACGGGGTCTTCCGTCCATTCCAGGATGTCCACTTTTTCATTGTTGAGCTCCCGGACGATGTTTTTGACGCGGGCGCCGCGCATGCCTACGCATGCCCCTACCGGATCTACTTTGTCGTCATGGCTGATGACGGCCACTTTGGTGCGGTAGCCGGCTTCGCGGGCGATGCCGTGGATTTCCACGGTCTGGTCGCCTATTTCCACCACTTCCGATTCAAAGAGGCGGCGCACCAGGTTCGGATGGCTGCGGGAAAGGATGACTTCCGGGCCGCGTGCTTCCGTGCGCACTTCCACCACGTAGAAGCGCATGCGGTCGCCGACGCTGTAGTCTTCATTCGGCACGCGTTCGCGGGAGGTCATGACGCCTTCGAATTTGCCGAGGTCCACAAAAATATCCCCCTTTTCAAAACGGCGGATGGTGCCCGTTACCAGATCTCCGGCGCGGTCCTTGAACTCGTCGTAGAGCATTTCCTTTTCCGCATCCAGCAGTTTCTGGAGCATGGTCTGGCGGGCGGTCTGCACCGCGATGCGGCCGAAGCCCTTGGGCGTGATGTTGGTGGGGAGCAGGTCGTGAAGCACGGCGTTTTTGTCCAGCTTGACGGCCAGGGAAAGGGGGATCTGGTTGAATTTGTCGGAATATTCTTCATCCGGCACCACTTCCAGGTCCGCAAAAATACGCACCTTGCCCTTGTCCACGTTGATTTCGGCCCTCAGGTAGTTGATGCTGCCGGAACCGGGAACCATTTTGCGGTAGGCGGAGAGAAAGGCGGACTCCAGAGCGAGGAGAATTTTTTCACGGGAGAGCCCTTTTTCCCTCTCGTAGTAGTCAATCAAAGCTTTAATATCGTTTGTCATGAGTGTGGAGGAGTGTGATGGATAGACAAAAAAGAGCGGGTCGACAGACCCACTCTCGAGTGCCTCTCGGGGTGTTTGCCTATCTAAGTAAGCACGAGGGGGAGGTTCTGGCAAGAAAAAACGCTTGTTCTATGCGGCATGCAAAAGACTGGGGATGATTCCGGAAGAAGAATTTTCCGGAGCCCTCCGGGAGGGGGCGGGACAACGGTGTTTGAGGGCTTGACGGACCCGTCAAAAACGGGAAGTATGCGCGCATGAAACTCGTCTCATGGAACGTGAACGGATTGCGGGCGGTTCTGGGCAAGGGAATGGCGGACGCCGTGGATGCCCTGGAGCCGGACGTCCTCTGCCTTCAGGAGATCAAGGCGCGTCCGGAACAGGTGAAAGACCTGTGGATTTCCTCCTGGCCGCACCAGCTCTGGAATCCGGCGGAGAAGGCCGGCTATTCCGGCGTGCTGATCCTCAGCCGGGTGCGGCCTCTTTCCACGTCCGTCGGAATCGGCTGGCCGGAGCATGACCGGGAAGGGCGCGTCTGCACGATGGAATTCGAGGGGTTTTACCTGGTCAACTGCTATACGCCCAATTCACAGAATGAACTGGTGCGCCTTCCGTACCGGGAGCAGTGGGACGCCGCGTTCCGCGAGTATGTGGCGGGACTGGCGGAAACCAAGCCGGTCGTTTTCTGCGGAGACTTGAACGTGGCCCATGAGGAGATTGACATTGCACGTCCCAAAGAGAACCGTTTTTCCGCCGGGTTCAGCGACCAGGAGCGCGCCGGGTTCACGCTGCTGCTTGAGGCCGGTTTTACGGATACGTTCCGCGCTCTGCATCCGGAGGAGCCGGGCTGGTACAGCTGGTGGTCCTACCGCGCGGGCGCCCGCGCCCGGAATATCGGATGGCGCATTGACTATTTCTGCGTTTCCAATCCGCTGGCTTCCAGGGTGAAGGATGCCGCCATCCATCCGGATGTGACGGGGTCCGACCATTGCCCCGTCAGCCTGGAGATTGACTGCTGAGCGCGGTCTTTCAGATGATTTTCAACTGTAAAAGATTGATGATTATGGAACAGGAATTGCCGCTGCTGGTGGTTGCCACGCGCAACGCCCACAAGACCGGGGAAATCCGCGCCATGCTGGCCGGGAAATGGGAAGTGAAGGATCTTTCCGACTATCCCCAGGCTCCGCCCGTGGATGAAACGGGAGTCACGTTTACGGAGAACGCCACGCTCAAGGCGCTTTCCGCTTCCAAATGCATCCCCGGCGTCCTGCTGGCGGATGATTCCGGGCTGGAGGTGGATGTGCTGGACGGGCGCCCCGGAGTCTGGTCCTCCTCCTTCGGCGGGGAGGAAGGGAACCATGCGCGGAATAACCTCCGCATGATGGAGGAACTGCGGCGCGCCGGCGTGAAGCCGGGGGACAGGCCTTCCGCGCGGTTCCGCTGCGTCATGGTGCTTGCCGGGAACGGCCGCGTGCTGGCGGAGTTTTCCGGTTCCGTGGAAGGCTACATGTTGACGGAGCCGGCCGGAGAAGGAGGGTTCGGCTATGATCCGCTGTTTGTCCCGGAAGGGTATGACCGGAGTTTCGCCCAGCTTCCCATGGAAGTGAAAAATTCCATGTCGCACCGCGCCCGCGCTCTGGCGCAGGTGGTGGAGTGGATGAAGGAACGCCGGGCCTGAGGTTTTTCCCGGGCGCCTGGCGGGGGGGGGGAGGTCAGTCCAGCCTGAAGGCGCATATCTGGAAGGGTGCCGGTGTTCCGGTGTTCAGGAGCTGGTATTTGCCGGCGCGCCAGGAATGATGGGGCAGGCGGGACAGGAAGGCTTCCACGGCTTCCGCTTCTTCCTTTCCTCCTTCGTGGCCGGGATAGCACATGACGCTGAGAAGCCCGTTCGGGGCAATGAGGGCGGCGGCCTGTTCCAGCGCGGCCAGGGTGCATTCCGTCCTGGTGACCGTTTTTTTGTCCCCGCCCGGCAGATAGCCCAGGTTGAAGACGATGGCCTTCACGGGGCTTCTGACCAGTTCCGCCAGGCGGTCATGGCTGGCAAGATGGAGCCGGACGGAAGGGGTGAGCAGCCCTTCCTTCTCCAGACGCTCCCTGGTGGCGCGGATGGCTTCTTCCTGCACGTCAAAGGCGTGCACCTGGCCGGAAGGGCCAGCCAGCCGGGCCAGGAAAACCGTATCATGCCCGTTGCCCGCCGTGGCGTCCACGACTGCGTCCCCGGGGAAGACGACACGGCTGATCCAGTCATGAGCGCAGGTCATGGGGCGGCTGAGCAGGGAACATTTCATGACCGGGTTGTACAGAAGCTCTGCCTGTATGACAATTCGTTTATGAAATTCCGGTGCGGGAAGAATGACAGGTTGTTTTTTGGCAGGGCATGTGTTAGGAAGAGGCATAAAACCTTCTGCGTGTTCCCGCATGCGGGGATAAACCACAGACGTTGGCATGAAGATGACTGACAGACGCACTTTTTTGAAAAGGACTGCCGCCGCAGGGGCGCTGGCGGCCATATCGGACATGGATTCCCTGTTCGCCCAGGAGGCCGGAGCTCCGGCGGCTTCCGGCATTCCGGATCTGGTGGCCGTCCGCAACGGCACCCGTGCGGAGATGGTCAGGAAGGCCGTGGAGACGCTGGGCGGCATGCAGGCCTTCGTCAAGCCGGGCCAGACCGTCGTAATCAAGCCGAACATCGGCTGGAACAAGGCTCCGGAATTCGGCGCCAACACACATCCTGAAACCGTCGCCACGCTGGTGGAGCTGTGCAGGCAGGCCGGAGCGAAGGAAGTAAGGGTGTTTGACCACTGCTGCCACAACGGCGCCTATGAGGGCAGCGGCGTGAAAGAGGCCGTAGAGAAGGCCGGCGGCGTAATGGTGGACGGCGGCAATGAGAGCCAGTACGTGCAGACGGAAAACCCGAAAGCCCGGAAATTCACCTCCGCCAAGGTGCATAAGGCCGTGCTGGAGGCGGATGTTTACATCACCTGCCCGCCCCTCAAGCACCACAGCGGTTCCGAGATGACCGCCTGCATGAAGAATGTCATGGGCACCGTCTGGGACCGCGGGGCCATGCATAAGAACGACCTGCACCAGTGCATCGCGGATGCCGTGTATTTCCGCAAGCCGGACCTGTGCGTGCTGGACGCTTACATGCCCATGGTGCGCAATGGCCCCGTGGGGAAGGATACGAATGATCTGGTGGAGCGCAAAACCCTTCTGGCTTCCCGTGACATCGTGGCCATTGACGCTGCGGGCGCCGCCCTGCTGAACAAGACCGGAAAAATTCGCCATGTGCAGCTTGGGGAGGAAATGGGGCTGGGCGTCGCCGACCTTTCCAGGCTTCATATCCGCCGTATCAGCATGGCCTGACGCGGCGGCTCCTTCTCCCGTCTGCGGATGACGCGGTGGAGGGCCAACTTTCCGCCTCCGGCGGGTTTATGATAAATATGTCAGTCATCAAAGCCTTTCTCGTCAGTCCTCTGAAGTGGCTCCGCGTGACGGTGGCCGTCATTTTCTTTATTGGGATTGCATACGCTTTTCTGCACCACATTCCCGCGTGGAACGTGCCGAACATGACGGGGGGCGGAGAGGGGGTGGAAGATTCCTTTTCCCTGGCGCGGTGGCAATTGGTGCCGTCCGTGCTGGGGACCTTGAGCGGGGCCGCCGTTTCCGTCGTGATTCTGGGGGTTTTGCTGCTGCTTACGCTGCTGTTCGGCCGCGTATACTGTTCCTTCATCTGCCCGCTGGGGATTCTCCAGGATATTGTTTTCAGAATCCGCCGCTGGCTGGCGCCGAAGCGTTTCCTGAAATTCTCCCGGCCTGTGCCGTGGATGCGGTATGGGGTGCTGGCATTGCTGGCCGCCTGCTGCGTGACGGGGCTGGCCGGTCTGTCTCTGAATTGGCTGGACCCTTACAGCATTTTCGGGCGCATCATGTATGTGCTGGCATGGCCGGCCGCCATTTGGAGCAATAACCTGCTGGCGGCGGACAGTTCTTCTGCGGACCTGGTTCAAATGGATTATTTCCCCGCGGCTTTCCCGGTATTGCTGGCCTCCGCCGGCATGCTCGGCCTGGTGGCCGTCATGAGCGCCTGGAAGGGGCGCCTGTATTGCAATACGGTATGCCCCGTCGGCACGTTCCTTGGGTTGCTTTCCCGTATCTCCCTTTTCCGGCTGGGCTTTGATCCCGCCTCCTGCAAAAAATGCGGCAAATGCGTCAAATCCTGCAAGGCGCAATGCCTGAACCTGAAGGAATACAAAATAGACTCCTCACGTTGCGTGGCGTGCTACGATTGCGTGCGCTCCTGCAGTGAGGGAGGAATACGCTACCGCTGGTTTACCAGGGTCCGCCAACAGATTCCGGCCCAAAAAAAGAAGGTTCCCCCGGCTTCCGCTCCCTCTTCTTCCGCCGCGGTTCCCTCCATTGCCGGGAGTTCCCGCCGCCAGTTCCTGGAGGCTACTGCGGTCGGGCTGGCTGCGGCCGCCTTTTCCGGATGCCGGGGAGATGCCGCCCGGAAGCTGGACCCTACCCAGTGCGTTCTTCCTCCCGGAGCCGGTTCCCTGGAACGTTTTCTGGATATCTGCACCGGCTGCCAGATGTGCGTTGCCAACTGTCCCACCCATGTGCTTCAGCCCTCATACCTGCAGCTTGGCCTGAAGGGATTCATGAAACCCCGGATGGATTTTGCCACCAAATATTGCCTTTATGATTGCCACCGCTGTGCGGAAGTCTGCCCCACGGGGGCCATACGCAGGATGCCTGTTACCGCGGAAAGGGATACTGAGGGAATAACAAAAGATACTACGCGCATTGCCGTGGCCCGGTTTTACGTTTGCCGCTGCCTGGTTGCCCGGGAGGACATGGATTGCGGAGCCTGTACGGAGCATTGCCCCACCAAGGCCCTTTACACGGTGCCCTATATCGGGCGTGACGGCCAGGAGCACCGCCTGCCCAGGCTGGATCCTTCCCTGTGCATCGGCTGCGGCGCGTGCGAACACGCCTGTCCCGTTACCGCGGAACGGCCTGAGGAACGCGAACGCCGGAACTCCTGCGATCTGTGCGAGGAAAAATGCGAGTTCGGAAGGCGGCGGGAAATGCCCCCCCGGGCGCTGGTGGTCCGTGCCGTAAATCCCCAGCAGAAAGCTGTTAAAAAGTTTGAGGACAAAGCTGTGGATCCGGTGGGGGATGCGGATTTTCCGTTTTAAAAACGGCTGGCGGTGTGGAAGATGATGAAATAAACGCTCCCGGAGGCTTCAAACTTCCCTTTCGGGAGGGCTGTGTCTGTCCATCCGGTTTTTCGGGGGAATTCCGTGCAGCCCGGCTTGCGGCACGGATACGGCCGCGGGGGATGCCGAAATGAGCGGGGGCAGGAGGAGCCTGACCGCGGGAGCGTTCCCGCGGCTGGCGGGGAAGGTTCCCGGAGAGCATGTTCTCCGTTTCCGGCGGGATAGAGTGCAAATGCCCGATTTTCCTTGATGATGCGGAAGTTGATACGTTAAAGTAAAAGAACCATGTTGCAGGCGAACGGCATTACGTATGAGATAGAAACACCGGATGGTCCTTTGAAATTATTGGACAATGTCAGTTTTAATGTCCCTCGCGGTCATTTTATGGCGGTCGTTGGTCCTTCCGGCTGCGGAAAGACGACCTTATTGAAGGCGATTGCGGGCATGATTGCGGAAACGGGCGGGCGTTTTTTCTGGAATGGCCATGATTTGGCTGAAGAAGACTTTGAACCTTCGGAAATCGGGTTCGTTCCCCAGTTCAGCATTGCCTATGACCAGCTGAGCGTGGATGAGAATGTGGAGAGCGCCGCCAGGCTCCGTTGCCGGTTCAATTCCGTGGACGATTTGGACGACAGCATTGACAATGCCCTGGAGGTAACGGGAATGGAGGGGATTACGGACCGGGATGTGAAAATTCTTTCCGGCGGCCAGAAAAGGCGACTGGCGCTGGCCATGGAACTGGTATCCAATCCCCGGCTGCTGATTTGCGATGAGGTGACGTCCGGACTGGATCCCAGGTCGGAACACGATATCGTGTTCCTCCTGCATGAAATCTCCCGTTCGGAAGGCCGCATCGTCATTTCCGTCACGCACAGCCTTTCCCATCTGGACAGGTATGATTCCATCCTGGTCATGCACCAGGGCTGCGTGGCTTACCACGGTTCGCCGAAAACCATGCTGCATTACTTCGGCGTTTCCTCGCTGGAGGAGATTTACCCGAAGCTCCAGGATCGTGAAGGCCCTTCCTGGAGCCGGTCCTGGAGCAAGCACCGGGATTCCTATTATTCCCGTCTGGAACAGGAAAGGGAAAAGAAAATTCTTTCCGGGGAACTGCCGGATCCGGATGCCGTCCGTCTTGCGGAGGCGGAGAAGGAGGGGGCCTCCGGAGAATCCGGAACGGAACGGGAAAAGGCCGTGGAGGAAAACATTCCGGAAGTTCCCGGATTTTTCACCCAGTTCTTTTGCCTGCTGGGGCGGCGCTGGCGCATCTTTTTCCGCGACCGTTCCCAGTTGGTTCTTCAATTGGTCATGGTGCTGCTGTTTCCCGTGCTGGTAGCCATGTTTACGGACAAGGGCTCCGGGCAAATCGTGGGGCTTTCCGCCACGCAGGATGTCCAGACTGTCCAGAAGGATATGGAAGCCCAGCAGCTGAACATGAAGACGGGATCCGCCGTCTCCGGCATCATCATGTTTGAGGTGATTCTGCTGGGGCTGATGGGGTCCAACAATGCCGCCCGCGAGGTGGCCGGCGAACGCGCCGTCATGGAAAAGGAAAAGTATGCGGGCATGAGGCCTTCCGCCTACCTGGCGAGCAAGCTGTCCTATCTGAGCGTCCTGGTGCTGGTGCAATCCGTCTGGATGTTTGCCTTTGTGGATTTTTTCTGGGACCGTGGCGGCGGCCTGACGCATCTGCTGTTCCTGATTTTGGCGAACGCCGCCATGACTTTTGTATGCCTGGGCATTTCCGCCCTGGCCCGGAGTGCGGACCAGGCTTCCCTGCTGAGCATTTATCTGGTGGGTTTCCAGCTTCCTCTCTCCGGAGCGGTGCTGGCGCTTCCGGAATATGTGGAGGATTTCATACGGCCCTTCATTTCCGCGTATTGGGCGTGGTCCGGCAGCATCTCCGCCCTGAAGGACGACGTATATCACGCCGTCAAGAATGTGCTGGATACGGACCTGACGCCCTCCCTGGTTTGTTATATTGTTCTGGGCGTGCATGTTGCGTGCGGCATTGCGGCCGCCTACGCGGGAATCCGCCGTTCGCGCTGGGAGCTTTAATTTAATGCGTGCATTTGCGGGAAGTCCGTTATATACTTCTTCCATCAAAAATTATGTCGAGACGGCGTGCAGCAAAAAAGAAAAATTCCTCATCATCCGCACTGGTTTTGACGGTCGGGGCGGCGGTTTTTGTGCTGGCCGTTATTGTGGGGATTGTCATGTTCCGAGCCGGGGAGAAGCCTCAGGCCGGGTCGGATATACCTCTGGATATTCTGGCGGCGAACGCCTCCCAGCTTTCCAATAACAACTATGCACTGGACGGAACGGTGATTGACCGTTTTCCGCGCGGCGAGTCCGAGCTTATTGCCTTCTTGTACAAAGACGCCTCCGGGCGTGAGTGCATCATTCCCGTCTGTGTTTCTGCTGAGGCCAGGAACGGACTGAACATCAACCGGGACCAGCAATACAGGATAGAGTTCCGGGTGGAAGACGTCAATCCGAAGGTGCGCGGCGTGTGCGTAGCTACATCCATTCAGCCTAAATAAACAATCTCCCTCGTCCTATGAAATGCTGTTTTTTGATGACCCTGGCCTGCGCGGTTCCCGCCCTGGGGCAGATGATGTACAACCCTCCTGCAGCCGGCGGTGCGCCTGCCGCGTCCCCTGCCTCCCCTCCCGCCGTTCAGCCGAATGCCTACCAGCCTTCCAGGCAGGGGGATGCCAAGTCCCTGTACGGCAATGAGCTTCCTTTCCTGAACCCTCAGGACGGCACGGTGACCATCAACGGAACGACGTTGAATATGGGCAGTTTCCGGGAGATTGAAGCGCGTTTCAACAAATACCTGAGCCAGCCGGAGGAGAGCACGGAAGATGCGAAGGAATATCAGAAAATTTTTGAAAAGCTCCACGAAACGCTCTCCATGCGCAAGGAAAAACTGGCGGCGGATAATGTGGTGCGGCAGGTAGTGGACCTGTTGACCGCCGCTTCCAGCAATCCGCTGGACGGAGGCGTTTCCGACGCTCTCTGCCAAGCCATTTACACCGCGTGGCAGGCCAGGAGCAATGGGAAAAACAAGGGGAAGATGCTTGAGGCGGTGGAGAGGGAAATCCGCAGCAACGCCCAGAAGATGAGCCTGATGGAAAGCGGCGTGACGGCGATTTCCGGTGCACCCTCCGGCCAGAAGGGCGGGAAAAAGGGGACTCCCTCCAATCATCCGGCGAAAAATAATCCCCGTTACAAATACCTGGAAAAGCGTGTGGTGGAGATGGAAGCCCGCAAGCTGAAGCTGGAGAGTGAACAGGTGCTGACGGTGACGGAAGCGAAAGTTGTTTTCCAGTCTACGCTGGTTCAATTGTTTGCCCAGCGGCGTTTTGACCATGTTTCCATAGGCTGCGGCGTTTACAGCCGCCTGTTCAATGACGGGGATACCAAGCTGCGGCTGGATAAAAATTCCGATGCCGCCAAGATGTTCAGCGGCACGCTGGGCGCTCCGCCCACCGTCGCTATTCTGGACAATCTTTCCCGGGAGCTGGCCCGTGACTCCGACCGGCACATGAAGGCCGTGAACAATCTGGTGGATTCCCGTCATTATGTGGATGCGCTGGAACGGCTGAACGAAGCCCTTCTGATCGGGGAATTCATGCCTGCCGTAAATACGTTTCCGTATGAGAAGAAGCAAAAGCTGTATGCCTTCAAGCGGGACGTGGAAAAGTTGTTCGAGCTGATGAACGGCAAAGATTATGAAGAAGCCCTTTCCCTGGTGGAGGCTCTTAAGAAGACTTCCAGGGATTTCAGCACGGGCCGTGCGGAATCCGCAATCAGCGCCGCCGTATTCGCCAGTGACGCCTATATTTCCCAGGGTCAGGAAGCCCTGGCCAGGGGTGACCGCGCCAAACTGGAGGAATGCCTGAAAAGCGCCATTGAAATCTGGCCGAAAAACCCCCGCCTTCTTCCGCTGCGGAACGCCATGATGGCCGCGGGTCAGCAATCCCATGCGCTGGAGGATTTCAAACGTTTCCACAAGAGTAAGAATTATCGCCGCATCTTTGACAACCAGCATGAATTTGCCGTTCTGGTGAAGGATGATCCGGAGCTCCAGAAGCAGTTTGTGGAAGATTTGGGCAAAATGGCCGTTATTGAGCGTGCCCTGGGCGCGGCGCGTCAGCGTGAAGCCATGCAGGACGTATACGGCGCCTGGGAGGAGCTTCAGCAGCTGCGTTCCAAAGACCAGGAGCTGTTCATCAATGACCAGGAGCTGAATGCCCGGTATCTGGACCTGACGACAAAGGCAAGCACGCTGGTGAATTTGCTGAATGATGCGGAAAAATGCAGGAATGAGGGAGAAGTGGGGTCCGCCCTGGGCAAGTACATGGAAGCTAAAAGGCTGTATCTGTATTCCCGGTTTGCCAAGGAGGGAATTGAGTCCCTGCTTGATGAAATTTTCCGTTGAACTGGACGGATAAATTCCGCCGCATGGCGTGCCTGTGGAGACGGAGTAATTGCTTTTCTTCCGGAACGGTGCCGTTATGCTACGGCTCATGAAGGCAGTATACCTGTGTTTGTGCATGCTGGCGGCGTTCTGTTTTCCGGCCGCGGCGCTTCCGGCGGATTGCAGCCAGGTGATTGTAGGTTCCGCGGACGGGTGGAATAGTTCCCATGTGCAGTTGAGCCTTTTGGAGAAAGGGCCGCGGGGCTGGGTGATGGTGAAAGGGCCGTTTCCGGCGCGTCTGGGAAAATCCGGTCTGGTCTGGGGCAGGGGCGTCAGCTTCCCTCCCGCCGGAGGGCCGGTGAAGAAGGAGGGGGACTTGCGTTCTCCCGCAGGAATTTTTGAACTGGGGGGCGTATATGGAACTGTTCCCGCGCCGCAGAAAAAGCGTTCCATGCCGTACCGCCGCATCACGCCGCGGGACATGTGGGTGGATGACCCTGCCTCTCCCCTGTATAACCAGCACTTTGTGCTGAAGCATGATCCCGTCACGCCTTGGGAGTTCAAGCAGCAGATGAAGCTGAATGATTACGCCCACAGTCTGAAACTGTTTATCCGGCATAATGCCGCAGACGGACGGCAGAAACCCGTGCCGGGTGCGGGTTCCTCCATTTTTTTCCATATCTGGCGCCGGGACGGAGGAGCCCCTACGGCCGGATGCACCGCAATGAGCGAGGAAAATTTGAGGGCCATGATTGCATGGCTGGATCCTTCCAGACATCCCCTTTATATTCTGCTCCCCGCCAGGGAATATTTGCGCCTGCGCAGAGCCTGGGGGCTGCCGTGATATTTTCAGAATCCGCCTTTGCAGGCACGCCTGTTCCGCCGCCCCGGGACGGACAGGGGTGTGGTTGAAACACTACGGATGGAAGGGCTGGTGGATGGTGCGGCTCCCGTGCCGTGCTGCACGTTCGTTGCTGCCTGGAGTTCCCTTTCCCATAAATGCAGGAAGCCGGCCTTTCTTCAAAGGCCGGCTTCCGCATGGTAAAATGGTTATTGTTCCTGGGACTGGGGAGCGGGAGCTTCCGGCTGGAGCAGGGGAGTGGAGGTTTCCTTCACTTCCGCCATGGAACCCTGTTCTTCCCTGGGTGCGCGGTCTTCGCGGGGCTGATGCCGCTGGCCATCGACCGCCTGATGCCCAACAAGTGGCTCAACGACAACGAAGAGGGCGGCAAGAACCAGTACGAGGAGGAGTTTCTGAAGCGGCTGATGAGCCAGAACGGCAAGAACTGGAAG
>ERZ780168.2153-NODE-2153-length-18195-cov-6.046527_pt1 | contig 18195 bp, 14 predicted proteins | sample MGYA00510981_ERZ780168 | MGnify/ENA primary metagenome ERZ780168 (study PRJEB29588, sample SAMEA2158769) | human gut metagenome | biome: human gut; feature: human-associated habitat; material: faeces | place: Denmark | collected 2008/2010 ...
AGAAAGCGAATATAATATGTTCACAGTAGCATGGACGGGTACGATTTGTACGAACCCGCCCATGTGTTATATATCCGTACGTCCGGAACGCCATTCTTATGACATTATCAAAAAAAACATGGAGTTTGTCATCAACCTGACAACGAAAGATATGGCTTTTGCCACTGACTGGTGCGGAGTTCGTTCGGGACGTGATTATCATAAATTTGATGAGATGAAGCTGACACCCGGACAGTGTACGGTGGTTAGTGCTCCGTTGATTGAAGAATCTCCTCTCTGCATTGAATGCCGTGTGAAAGAAATCATCTCTCTCGGCTCACACGATATGTTTATCGCTGACGTAGTAAATGTGCGTGCGGACGACCGGAACCTGAATCCTGAAACCGGAAAGCTGGAACTGGCCGAAGCCAATCCGCTGGTATATGTGCACGGAGGATATTATAATCTGGGAGAGAAAATCGGTAAGTTCGGTTGGAGTGTAGAAAAGAAGAAATCATAAAAAGTGCGATATTGCCATGAATATGCTGCGTAAATTCATCCTTCCCGGTTTGTTAGCTATAGCCTGCACGGCTGTCGGCCAGAACTATAACGCAGAAAAAGTAGACCGCCCCAATACAAAAAAAATAAATATCGGTATCAAGGCGGGATTCAACTCTTCCATGTTCATGGTGTCTGAACTGAAAATTAAGGATGTAACTATCGATGAGGTGCAGAATAACTACAAGATAGGTTATTTCGGCGCCCTCTTTATGCGCATCAACATGAAGAAGCATTTCATTCAGCCGGAAGTGTCCTATAATGTAAGCAAATGTGAGATCACTTTCGATAAGCTCGGTTCGCAGCATCCTGCCATCGAGCCTGATTATGCTTCCGTGCAATCGGTGTTGCACAGTGTGGATTTCCCTATTTTATACGGCTATAATGTGGTGAAAAAAGGGCCTTACGGAATGTCTATCTTCGCAGGCCCCAAACTTCGCTACTTATGGGGAAAACACAATGAAATCACTTTTAAGAATTTTGACCAAAAAGGGATTCACGAAAGGCTGTATCCGTTCAATGTCAGTGCAGTGATCGGTGTAGGCGTCAACATCTCCCGTATCTTTTTCGATTTCCGCTACGAGCAAGGCATCGGAAATATCTCCAAGTCCATCATTTACGACAATATCAATTCCGACGGCAGCACAGGAGTGAGCAACATTATTTTCCGTCGCCGTGACAGCGCGTTAAGTTTTTCGCTGGGATTCATCCTTTAAGAATAAAATATCATTAAATCCGGCTTTTTACTAACATTTTTCTTGTACTTCCTTCATTCTTTATTTATTTTCATTAACTTTGTGCGCTTAAAATAGGTATCTCGAATTAGAAATTTAATCTTACTTATAAAAGAATGAAAAGAGACGACATCATTTTCGACATCATCGAAAAAGAGCATCAACGTCAGTTGAAAGGAATCGAGCTTATTGCATCAGAAAATTTTGTGAGTGACCAGGTTATGCAGGCAATGGGTTCTTGCCTGACTAACAAGTACGCAGAAGGTTATCCCGGCAAACGTTATTACGGAGGTTGCGAAGTAGTAGACCAAAGCGAACAAATCGCTATCGACCGCCTGAAAGAAATTTTTGGCGCGGAATGGGCAAACGTACAACCACACTCGGGAGCACAAGCTAATGCTGCTGTTTTCCTCGCAGTTCTGAATCCGGGCGACAAATTCATGGGATTAAATCTTGCACACGGCGGACACCTTTCTCATGGCTCACTGGTAAACACTTCCGGTATCATCTATACTCCTTGCGAATATAACCTGAATCAGGAAACTGGACGCGTTGACTACGACCAGATGGAAGAAGTCGCTCTACGTGAGAAACCGAAAATGATTATCGGTGGTGGTTCTGCATACTCTCGTGAATGGGATTACAAACGTATGCGTGAAATCGCCGACAAAGTAGGCGCTATCCTGATGATTGACATGGCTCACCCTGCCGGCCTGATCGCTGCCGGAGTGCTCGAAAATCCGGTTAAATATGCACATATCGTCACTTCTACTACACATAAAACACTTCGCGGACCTCGTGGTGGTGTCATCATGATGGGTAAGGACTTCCCCAATCCATGGGGCAAGAAAACTCCGAAGGGTGAAATCAAAATGATGTCTCAATTGCTGGATTCAGCCGTATTCCCCGGTATCCAAGGCGGACCGCTGGAACACGTGATTGCTGCCAAGGCAGTAGCTTTCGGTGAAATCCTGCAACCTGAATTCAAAGAATACGCTAAACAGGTACAGAAAAATGCGGCTGTACTTGCACAGGCTCTCGTAGACCGTGGCTTTACCATCGTTTCCGGTGGTACTGACAACCACTCCATGCTGGTAGACCTGCGTAGCAAATATCCGGATTTGACAGGTAAAGTAGCGGAAAAGGCATTGGTTTCCGCTGATATTACCGTTAACAAGAACATGGTTCCGTTTGACAGCCGTTCAGCTTTCCAGACTTCCGGTATCCGTCTGGGTACTCCCGCTATCACAACCCGTGGAGCTAAGGAAGACCTGATGCTCGAAATCGCTGAAATGATTGAGACTGTATTGTCTAACGTAGAAAATGAAGAGGTTATCGCACAAATTCGTGCACGTGTCAACGAGACAATGAAGAAATATCCTCTGTTTGCTTATTAAGAAATAATTTGTTTTTTAATTGATAGCTTTGGCTATCTGAATAAAAATTGTATTCAGGTCTGTCCTTTATGAAAAGAGACAGACCTGTTTTCTTTATATTTATTAACTCTACTTTTCGAACTATCTGTCCCGAAAACCGTTGTTCTTATCACAAAAAGGATCTAAAATATCTCTTCAACAAAAAATCGTACGGTACATCGGAAGAGATGTAAAAAAATGTACCGGACTCTATATACTAGCATCCCCGTCTTTCCCTATTGATTTATAAGGAAAGACGGGGATTTACCATGTATTATCGGGAAATTTATTATTGATACACCTTAACTCAGCCCTTCAATTTCTCCATCCACAATGTCGATATGCAATGCCTGCGGCTCTTTCGGAAGTCCCGGCATACGGAGGATTTCCCCTGCTATCGCTACAATCATTTCCGCACCGTTATTGATAACTATATCCTTGATGTGGAATTCGAAATTGTTCACTGCACCATAAATTTTTGGGTCGGCAGAGAATGAGTATTGTGTTTTGGCAATGCAGACGGGATAGTGGGTAATTCCCATTTTCTCAATCAGCTTGATACGGTTGCGGGCAATGCTGCTATAAGTAATGACACTCGCACCATAGATATTGGTAGCCACTTTCTCAATCTTCTGCTCGATACTGTCCTCTTCTTTGTATGTATAACGCAGAGATTCGGAGGGTTTATTTTCGATGGTATCCACTACCAGGCGAGCCATATCCACTGCCCCCTCTCCGCCTTCACTGAAGGCGTTGTTGATGGCAAAGCCCACACCCAGTTGCTCACAATGTTCGCGAAGCAGTTCCATCTCTTCGTCTGTATCGGTAGCGAACTTATTAAAAGCTACAATCACTGTCTGCCCGAAAGAACGGAGATTGCGGACGTGCTTGTCAAGGTTGCGCAACCCTTCTTTCAATCCTTCCATGTTCGGCTCCTTGATACGGTCGAGACTGACGCCACCATGCATCTTCAGTCCTTGCGCAGTAGCAACGATTACTGTCAGTCGCGGTTGGAGCCCGCTTTTACGGCATTTGATATTATAGAACTTTTCCGCACCGAGGTCAGCGCCGAATCCGGCTTCTGTGATTACGTAGTCACCAAAAGACATTGCCAGCTTGGTAGCCAGGATAGAGTTGCAACCATGAGCGATATTGGCAAACGGTCCGCCGTGTACGAAAGCGGCAGTACCTTCAGTGGTCTGGACGAGATTGGGGTGGATAGCATCTTTCAGCAATACGGTGATGGCCCCTGCTACTCCCAGGTCTTTGACTGTGAAAGGCTTGTCATCGTAAGTGAATCCGAGCAGGATATTTTCGATACGACGGCGCAAGTCGCTCACATCTTTCGAAAGACAAAGAATTGCCATAATCTCCGAGGCCGGCGTAATGTCGAAACCGGACTCTTGTGTGATGCCGTTCGATTTCGGTCCCAAGCCGACAACGATACTACGCAATGAACGGTCGTTCACATCGAGTACACGGCGCCAGAGGATTTCTTTCAGCCCGAAACCTTTTGCCTGGTTCTGATAAAGATAATTATCCAACAGAGCGGAAATCATGTTGTGTGCAGAGGTAATGGCGTGAAAGTCTCCGGTGAAGTGGAGATTGATTTTGTCCATCGGAAGTACTTGGGCGTATCCGCCACCGGCTGCTCCGCCCTTCATGCCGAAGCATGGGCCGAGAGAAGGTTCGCGAAGCGCAACAATCGCTTTCTTTCCTATTTTATTGAGCCCCAAAGCAAGACCGATAGATACTGTAGTTTTGCCGATACCCGCTTTAGTGGCTGTAATGGCAGTCACCAGGATGAGATTGCTTTTCTTTACTTTCTCTTCATCAATCAGTTGTTCGGGAATCTTTGCGATATAGCGACCATAATTTTCCACCTCCTCGCGAGGAATTCCAATACTTTCGGCAACCTGCTTTACTTTTTTCAGCTCAATGCTGCGAGCTATTTCTATGTCTGATTTCATACAGAATATGATTAGTTTTATTTTGAAAATGCAAAAGTAACAAATCTGCGCCGAGTAACAAACTCTTTCCGCACAATAACTGTTGTAAGTAGCATAACCTAAACAACAACTTAATTATGGAATGGATTATTAATCAACTAAGGGTACACCCTGAGCTTGCCATTTTTCTCACTCTCTTTGCGGGATTCTGGTTGGGCAGGCTCAAAATAGGGAAGTTTTCTTTAGGTACGGTGACCAGCGTACTTCTTGTAGGAGTACTGGTGGGACAATTGAACATTACCGTAGACGGTCCGATGAAGGCCGTATTTTTTCTGCTTTTTTTGTTCGCCGTCGGCTATAAGGTAGGACCGCAGTTCTTTCGCGGACTGAAAAAGGATGGGTTGCCGCAGGTGGGATTCGCCGTGCTGATGTGTATAGTGAGCCTGGTGGCGCCATGGATTCTTGCGAAAATCATGGGGTATCATATGGGCGAAGCTGCCGGATTGCTGGCCGGGTCACAAACAATATCCGCCGTTATCGGCGTAGCAAGTGATACTATCAATCAGTTGGGTATCAGCGATGCGCAGAAGGCTACATATATCAATGCCATTCCGGTGGCTTACGCCGTGACTTATATTTTCGGTACGGCAGGCTCGGCATGGATTCTGGCTTCCCTCGGACCGAAAATGCTCGGCGGACTGGATAAAGTGAAAGCTGACTGTAAGGAGCTGGAAGCTCAGATGGGGACTTCGGAAGCTGATGAGCCCGGCTTCTCTCCCGCCCTTCGTCCGGTGGTGTTCCGTGCCTATAAAATCACGAACAAGTGGTTCGGCAAAGGAAAAAAAGTCAGCGAACTGGAAACTTATCTGAGCGAAAAAGACAAACGTTTATTTGTGGAGCGGGTTCGCCAGCGAGGAGTTGTGAAGGAAGTCAGTGCCGACATGATTCTTCATGCAGGAGACGAAGTCGTACTAAGCGGACGACGGGAATTCGTTATCGGTGAAGAAGACTGGATTGGACCGGAAGTGATTGACGCCCAGTTACTCGATTTCCCGGCGGAGACTCTTCCGGTAATGGTTACTCACCGGACTTTTGCAGGAGAAAAGATTGCGACCATCCGGGCACAGAAGTTTATGCACGGTGTCAGTATCCGCAGTATCAAACGTGCAGGTATCAATGTTCCCGTACTTGCGCAGACAGTTGTGGATTCGGGAGATATTCTTGAATTGACGGGAATGAAGCATGAGGTGGAAGCCGCTGCCAAACAAATGGGATATGTAGACCGTCCGACCAATCAGACGGATATGATTTTCGTAGGGCTGGGTATTCTGCTCGGCGGACTTTTCGGTGCGCTTGCCATTCATTTGGGCGGTGTCCCCATCAGTCTTTCGACGAGCGGCGGAGCATTGATTGCCGGACTTCTATTCGGTTGGTTGCGTAGTAAGCATCCTACGTTCGGCGGTATTCCCGAACCGTCTTTATGGGTACTGAATAATGTGGGATTGAATATGTTTATCGCAGTAGTCGGCATTGCCGCAGGTCCCAGTTTTATAGCCGGATTCAAGGAAGTGGGCGTCAGCCTGTTCATCGTCGGTGCACTGGCAACAGCCATACCTCTGCTTGCAGGATTGCTGATGGCAAGGTATCTGTTTAAGTTCCACCCTGCCCTGTCTTTGGGATGCACGGCGGGGGCACGTACTACAACTGCTGCGCTGGGTGCTATCCAAGATGCAGTGGAAAGTGACACGCCCGCCTTGGGATATACTGTGACGTATGCTGTCGGCAACACATTGCTGATTATCTGGGGAGTGGTCATCGTACTGCTCATGTAATCCTGCATTCAAACAATTATTTCGAAAATATATATAAATAAATATCATTATGGAAAAGAAAACAAATAATCCGGCTATCACCAAAAGTTATGCCAGGAAAATGGAATCCATCAGCCCGTTCGAGCTTAAAAACAAGCTTATTGATATGGCGGATGAAAGTATCAAAAAGATAGCGCATACCATGCTGAATGCCGGACGAGGCAATCCGAACTGGATTGCTACCGAACCGCGCGAAGCATTTTTCCTGTTGGGACAATTCGGGCTTTGTGAATGTCGACGGGCGTTCTCACTGGAAGAAGGAATTGCCGGTATTCCGCAAAAGGCAGGGATTGCCGCCCGCTTCGAGGCTTTCCTGAAAGACAATGAAAAGGCGGCGGGAGCCAATCTGCTGAAAGAGGGATACAACTATATGCTGATGGAACACGCTGCCGACCCGGACACGCTGGTGCATGAATGGGCGGAATCTGTTATCGGTGACCAGTATCCCGTGCCCGACCGTATCCTACATTTTACGGAAATCATCGTACAGGATTATCTGGCTCAGGAAATGTGCGACCGCCGTCCACCGAAAGGGACTTTCGACCTCTTCGCGACCGAAGGGGGAACGGCTGCCATGTGTTATCTGTTCGATTCGCTGCAAGAGAATTTCCTGTTGAATGAGGGAGATGCCATCGCTTTGATGATTCCGGTTTTCACACCTTATATCGAGATTCCGCAACTGCGGCGTTACCAATTTGATGTCACTGAAATATCTGCCGACCAGATGACCGCCGACGGATTGCATACATGGCAATATAAGGATGAGGATATTGATAAGTTGAAAGATACGCGAATCAAGGCACTGTTTATCACCAATCCGAGCAATCCGCCCAGTTATGCGCTCAGCGCGGAGACTGCCGCACGTATTGTCAACATCGTAAAGAATGACAATCCGAACCTGATGATTATTACAGATGATGTGTATGGGACATTTATCCCGCACTTCCGTTCGTTGATGGCAGAATTGCCGCATAATACGCTTTGCGTTTATTCTTTCTCCAAATATTTCGGAGCTACGGGATGGAGAGACGCAGTTATTGCTCTACACGAAGACAACATCTACGACAAAATGATTGCCCGCCTGTCGGCGGAGCAGAAGGCAATCTTGAACAAGCGCTATTCCAGTCTGAGTTTGCAACCGGAAAAGATGAAGTTTATCGACCGCATGGTGGCTGACAGCCGGCAAATTGCACTGAATCATACCGCAGGACTTTCGCTGCCCCAACAGATGCAGATGAGTTTGTTCGCTATATTCTCCCTACTTGATAAGGAAGACCGCTATAAGGCAAAGATGCAGGAAATTATCCATCGCCGCTTGCATGCGTTATGGGATAATACCGGTTTTACACTGGTGGAAGACCCGCTGCGTGCCGGATACTATTCGGAAATAGATATGCTGGTATGGGCGAAAAAATTCTATGGAGATGATTTCGTTGCCTATCTGCAAAAGACATACAATCCGTTGGACGTGGTCTTTCGTCTGGCAAACGAGACTTCACTCGTGCTGCTGAACGGCGGTGGCTTCGCCGGACCAAAATGGAGTGTCCGCGTATCGCTTGCCAATTTGAATGAAGCCGATTATGTAAAAATCGGGCAGAGTATCAAGCGGGTACTGGAAGAGTACGCCGAGGTGTGGAAAGCATCCATATCATAAGTTTATTTAAAACGGGAAGTATCAATTTCTTCCCGTTTTTTTTCTTTATATCCCCCGAATTTGTAATTGAAGGAGATGCCGAACGCACGGGTAGTCCGCATATAATGATTGTTTACGTTCTGCTGACCGTAGTGGACACGTGTCGATATGGTGGAAGTATTGAATATATCATCGCATTTCAATGTCAATTGCGCTTTTCCTTTCGCAAAGGTATAGCGGAGCGCTGCGTCCAGATTTCCCGAACGGGGCAGGTCGAAAATACCTTGTATGGCTTTGTTCTGATAGAATCCGGTCAGGGTAAATTTCAAATCGGGTTTGGTGGAGAGGGTAAATGTGTTATTCATTGTCAGCACAAATGTATAGAGCTTGCGGTCGAAGGGAATGTCCCAAAAATCGCTGTCTTTCTGGCGGTAGCGGAAACCGATTGCGGTGATTCGGGAGTCCAGCCATTTCTTTATTTTGAAAGGAATTACGGCTACCAGTCCCGCTTGTTCTGAAAAGTCAAAATTGAAGCATTTGTAAATTTCCACCAGGCGTTCGGGCGATTGGTAGAGGGTCTGCATTTCCTTGTTTTTGGTGTAGCCATAAAAGGCGGAGAAGACATATTTGCCTTTTAGTATATAGCTGAGAGTGGTTTCGTAGTTCGTGGCAGGTTTGAGCAGGGGATTTCCTTGGATTTCGGAGTAGGCTCCCATGTAAGAGGTGGAGTTTTGCAGACTCCAGTATTCAGGGTATTCTTTGTCACTACTTAATGATAGTTGCAGGACGTGTCCGGCAGCAGGCATGTATGTAAAATTGGCTACGGGATAAAAGCTCCATTCATTCCAAATGTTTGTGTGGTACAGTTCTGCGGCTAAAGAAATATCGGTGGAAAGTTTCTCACCGAAACTTTTGCTTAATCCTGCGTAGAGGTTCAAGGTTTGTTCACAACGGCGGGATTTCATGTTATTGTCCGGTAAGAGGTCGTTTGTTTGAGGGTCGTAATAGATTTGAGAGCTATTGTCTAAGGCTGTGGTATAAGCCATACCGTAATTCAATCTCCAGTCTTTGCCTAATGTGTGCTCTTGTCCGGCGTAGAATCGCCATTGATTGATTCGTTGGTTATCCCGGCTCAGGAAATTCAGTGATTCGTTTCCTAAGGTGCTGTTCAATAGTTGTTCGCCCGGAGAGCGGTAGTATGTAAATGATGCGCCTACTTTCAGTCCGAAAGGTGCCTGATAGTCCAGTTTCGCGTTATGGAGCTGGTTATCTCCGTATGAATCGGTTACGGAGTTCTGTGCACCGACAACGGTGGCATAGTGCTTGGAATCGGTAAAGGCTGTTGTATAGACCAGGCTTAACAGATGATTTTCCGCTAAATTATAGTCCATTCCGAAACGTATCTGATGGTTGTTATTACGGGAAAGCGTGACATCGTACATATCCATTTGATGCACCGAACCGTCGGCAAGCGTGTGAAGCGCTTCTTTGTCCGTCACCCGCCGGTCGCGGTCGTAAGTGTAAGAGTAAAGAAGGTCAGCAGAGAATTTACGTCCGGAATAGAGAAGGCTTCCACGCTCTGACAAAGATTCGTAGTGTGTTTGTGCATAGGCTGTATAAAGTTCTCCTTGCAGAGAGGGTTCTTTTCCCGTGCCCGAAGCGAGTACCAGGTTAATCATAGGGCCACGTACCTGATAGCGTGCCGGGGCGGAATACATCACTTCCGCCTTTTCAATGCGGCTGACGGGGATTGATTTCAGCAAGGCGGTTAATTGTTCGACGGATAAGGTGGTCACTTTCCCATTGATAACAATAGTCACCGACTGTCCGCCCAGCATCAGGACATCGTTCATGTCGATGACACCCGGAAGGTTTTTGACCGCATCGTAGGCATTGTCCACGGGCAGGTTACCCACCAGTCTCGGAACGTCATAGACTAATTTTCCCTGCTCTGCTTTCACTATCGGGCGTTCGCCGGTAATCATCACTTCGGGAAATTCCTGATATAAACTATCTATATAGACTCTATTTTTCACGCTATCGGCAGGTTCTTGCATCTGTTTACTTTCTTGCGCAGCTACGTGCAGCCAGGTACAGAAAAAAGAGAGGAAGAGTATGTTAATCCGTTTCATATCGCATTTATTTTGGTATACTGCAAAATACGGCAGAAAAAACGGAAGTTTGCGTTATCGTTGGGTTATCTAGTGTTATTTAGTGTTATCGCCAACTATCCAAACAAAGAAGAATTTGATAATAACACTGATAACAGACTGAATAATAATGAATCTATAATTATTAAAGTATTCCCTGTTTTCTTTTAAAAGAAGGCTATTTATGGTAACCTTTAGCACAATCTATTGATTAACTTTGCACCCAAATAACAACAGGATATTTATGAAAATCAATACTGAAACAAAATACTGCCAGACGTGTGGAATACCTTTAGATATAGATTATACAAATCTTGAGGCAAACCAAAATGTGGAATATTGCGACTATTGTTTGCACAATGGAGTTAAACTCTATGATTTTTCAATGGATTATCTCATTTATCTTTGGGGGCTTTTCCCCGAAGAATATTATAAAGAGACAGGAGTCAATCTCACTTCGGAAGAGTTGAGAACGGAAATGTCCAACCGACTTCCGAATATCAAGAGGTGGAAACAAAAAATCAATACGGCTCATGTGCAATATGATTTGATTATAAGAGTTCAGGAATATATTAACCGTCATTTGTTTGACGACCTTAATTCTGGCAAGCTATCTCATGTTGCAGGTATTTCCAAATATTATTTCCACAAGCTTTTCAAAGCTGTTTGTGGCGAAAATATTGGAACTTACATTCAACGACTGAGATTAGAGCACATTGCATTTAAGTTAATAACAACTGATATAAGTGTCCCGAAACTTCTCGGTCAAATCAATTATCAGAACAAGCATACACTTTCGAGGGCATTCAAAAATTATTTTAATTGTTCCATTCCGGAATTTCGTAAAAGACATTCAAACGTCAATCCCGAAAGGAAAAATCCGATACAAATTGAACCAAGTATTGAAAAAATATCTGGTATCCGAATCGCATACTTGAAATTGGAAAGAACAAATAATGTCAGTCATAGCTACTCTGTTTTGTGGAAACAGTTGCTACAATTTTCCGAAAAATATGAATTATCTTCAAAAGGATGTAAATACGTGAGCTTGACTCTCGATTATCCATATATCACGCATGAAGAACAAAGTCGTTTTATGATTGGGGTAACATTGCCGCAATCATTTGAAACACCGAAAGGCTTTGGCGTTTATGAAATTCATGCGGGAGAATATGCAATCTTTCGTTTCAAAGGGTTTTATCATGAACTGAATAAGGTGTACCGCCATATTTACCTTGACTGGTTGCCGACAAGCGATTATACCCTACGGGAGCAATTCACCTTTGAAACTTATATCAACACTCCCGAAAAAACTCCGGCTTCGGAGCTAATAACTGATATTTATATTCCCATTACAAAAAAAGAAACATGAAATACTTAAACCAAGAGATAGAAAATAAATTAAAAAATCAAGGAGCAGTACTGATTCGCTTTGTCAGCATATCGCATTTGGACGAAAAGCAAAACAGACAACTCCCGAACGCCATTATTTTTGCACTTCCGCTAACCGCAGAATATGTTAAAACGGTATTTAATATTCCCGACTATGTACAAGCACGGATAGCGGATAATTACAATTTCGACGATGATGAATATTCGCAAACCGAACATAAGGCGGGAGAAATAGCAGACGAATTGGCCAAGTTCATTATTGGGAAGGGCTATAAAGCCGTTTCGCAATCCGATACGGCTTTATTAGCCGACGGCGTATTCGATTATGAAACAAAAGAATCAGTATTACCCCATAAAACCGTTGCACTACTTGGTGGATTAGGATGGATTGGAAAAAACAACCTGTTAATTACCCCTGAATATGGCGCAGCACAATGTCTCGGTACGGTTTTGACTAATGCTCCACTAGAAACGGTATTGTATGAACCTCTATCTCCAAAATGTGGAAATTGTATTACTTGTATCAATATCTGTGAGAGAAAAGTCCTTAAAGGTAAGATTTGGAGTAAAGCTGTTTCAAGAGATGAAATCGTTAATATACATGGATGCAGTACCTGTTTGAAATGCCTTGTGCATTGCCCCAGAACACAAACATATATGAAGAGGAATATTGTCTGAGTACCCACAAGTGACAAACGAAGAATAACAAATTATGTATTCATTTTTCCTTAATTTCACGAATATCCTGCTAATCAAGCTATTTAGTCACTGTAGTTCTTAACTTTAGTGTTATTTAGTGTTATTTAGTCTTATCGCCAACTACCAAACAAAACAATTGTGCCTAAGTTAGAATGTATTTACTTAAAAACAATTTCTCTAACTAAATTCAAGCGAATATGATTCTTCTTGTAGAACGCATCCATTTTCCCCTTATAACTAACCCTGAAATTGGGATATTTCTTATTGCATGCAAAGGCACGTTTATGCCTGTATTTGGATATATCATGGTTTGCCTTGAAATTATCTATAGTGGTTTGGAGTTGTTCATCTACAGCATGGGTAATCCATCCCGCCATTTGTTCTTTTAGCTCAACGAAAACAATATTATCCTCATTGGTCAACATAGCATCACAACGGAAATCAGGCGTTCCATCTTCCCGCATTATATCAACACAGTTGTCCACTGCTGTGAAATTAATGGACTTTTCCGATATATTCTTTACGATAGCTACCCATTTTTCCGGCTGGACAGTATCAACATAAGCTGGTGTCTTTTCGTTTTCGTCTTCATCATCACAAATTCCAAATTCTTTGTCGCGGATATTCTCTATCTGGCATTTAGCTATAAAAAAGTCAATGGGCATAGTACTTAGTTTTTGTTATCAAATTCTTCTTCAATTTCAAGTAATTGATCGAATAACTCATTCGTTTCCCCCAATTGGATATTCAAGAAATTCTCATCAGAAGGAAGCCCTTCGTAACTATTTAGCGGCATTACATTCCCGTCTTTTAATTCGTAAATATGAAGCTGTACTGGATTTACAATACTTGATAGAGGAACAATTTCATTAATTTTATTTTTCAAATCATCATTCTCCAAGATTTTTTTATTCAATAAATAAGCCTTTGCCGCTAAAGTCAAATAATTAATGATATAAGGACTATGCGTAGTAAGAACAAGACGATTCAAGTCTATTTTATTAGCATAGTTCAATAAGTCAAAAAGAACAGCCATTTGTGACTCCGGATAAAGATTTTGCTCCATTTCCTCGACAATATTCACAAAGCGGGAATATTTGAATCTGGAAGAAATGTTGCGCAGGGTAGCGAATTTCACTTCCTCGGTAAGGGATTTATCGTCCATCACCTTATTTACTTCTTTCTCAATCTGCTTTTTCTCCTTATTTGTCAGTTCTTCTTTATTAGCATTCTCGAGTACGAGATCTGACAAAAACTTGGTAACCATTGAAAGAGGTAATACAGATTGATAACCACTGGAAGCGGCAGACAAACGTATTTTGTAATCACTGCCTTTAATCCATGGTATTTTATTGAGTGTATCATATTCAAAATCAGAATCATTGAATGGCAGCTTGTATCCGCTCTTGAACGAGTTTTTAGCTTTGTCAAACTCTCCCAATAAAGTATCCAATGATTCAGGCAGACTCTTCAAATTATCCGTATCATCAACAGTACTTAAAAAATTTCGTTCGGCCGGGACATACATTACTTTTGCAACCTTGTAAGAATCAGGAAGCCCTTTTTCTTCTACACGGAATTTTTCATTTTCATAAATGAAATTATAATGTAATCCATAAAAGCAGATTATAGTTTCTTTTTTGAAATAAGATTCGATACGATGGTAACTGCAATATTGTTTTTGGAATCTTGAATATTGAGTCATATATTTTATACTGGTAATACGACGTGCCAATCCTTTCTCCATCCAAGTGAACATAGAATATAATTTGGCGATGGTACTTTTTCCAGAACCTTGCTTACCTATTAAAACTGTATATTTATTAAATACTACATCTGCATCGGATATAGGTCCAAACTGATGTATAGTCAGATTAACTGTTTCATCCATAAATAAATCGCTATTGAAATTTATATTCAAAGATACTACAAAAAAGTATTATCCGATAGTTTTTATCTAAGAAAATATAACGAAAGCGGATAGTCAGGCTGAAATATTCTATCTTTGTCGTAAATCAACCTTTACGAAGATGAAAAAACTGATTCTATTTCTTTCGTTGATATTGTCGGTCGGTTTTGCATCCGCACAGTCGGAAATACCTTCTGATAGTATCCGTCGTGCTCCTTCGGCTAATATCAAGGAGTTTGGCGGCTTTTTGCTGGATATGGGATTAATGAATGTCACTGCTCCGCAACTGCCTAAGTTTGATTTGAGCATGCCGGATATGAGCAAAGATTACAACCAGATATTCCGTTTGAATACAGACGCCACTTACTCACAAGGATTTACGGATGCATTTTCTTCCTCTTATTTCTCCGGTTTCGGATATGGTTGGGGGCTGTCGTCTTCTCCGCAGTTCATGCAGATGGGCTCTTTCAAGTTGAAAAACGGAATGAAAATCAATACGTATGGAGATTATGATAAAGACGGCTGGAGAGTGCCTAACCGGAGCGCTATGCCTTGGGAAAAGAATAATTTCCGGGGAGCATTCGAGCTCAAATCCGCTAATGGCAATTTCGGGATACGAATTGAAGTGCAGCAGGGGCGCAATGTCCCCTACTAATCTTCTGCTGATAAATTCTATGCTGAAATCAACGCGAGTTCTTTAAAAAGGCTTCGTCCGCCGCACGCATCGAATCAGCAATACGGTCACACCATGAGTCAAATTCCAAATCGGGAGTCTGAGTTTCGGGATGAGCAAGCATAAATTGCACGGCTTGCCGCAAACCGTCCGCCATTGATATATTACAGACAAAATCCGGCACAAGTCTCTTTATCTTCGAATTGTCAAAGACAACAGTAGAGGCTTTGTCTCCTAAGAGTTCGCCTTTGAAATCGTAGTTTTCTCCATGCCTGGCAAGGAAATCGGAAGGGACATGTAATGCGTTCAAAGGTTTTCCCAATGTATCGGCAATCGTTTGGTAAATTTGGTTCCAGGTCATACTTTCATCGGTAGTGATATGAAAGGCATTTCCTATGGCATGGGGATTTGCCATCAAGCCTACATATCCTTTGGCAAAGTCCTTGGAGTGTGTCAATGTCCACAGTGATGTCCCGTCACCGGGGATAATCACAGGTTTCCCGTCGAGGATACGTTTCAAAATCTGCCAGTTGCCTTTGCTTCCATGCACGCAGACAGGCGGTTTCGTGCCGTTATAAGTGTGGCTGGGACGGACAATAGTCACCGGAAAACCATCCGACCGATAAGCGGACATCAGTACTTCTTCCGCTTCTATCTTATTTCGTGAATATTGCCAATAGGGATTCGATAAAGGAGTGCTTTCCGTTATGCGGTAATCAGCTAATGGTTTCTGATAAGCAGAAGCGCTGCTGATAAAGATATATTGCTTTGTCTTATTCCGAAACAGACGGATATCACGTTGGACGTCTTCTGCCGTATAGCCTATGAACTGGGCAACTACATCGTAATTTTCATTTGCAATAGCTTTTGCCACGGCTTCTTCGTCATTTATATTTGCAATGATACTGCGGGTTCCTTCCGGCACCTTTTTCGAGCCACGATTGAGAAGGGTAATTTCCCACCCTCTCTGTTGCGCCAACGCAACGACGTCGGTACTAATCGTACCCGTCCCGCCAATGAATAATGCTTTCATAAAAGTTGGTATTTAAATTCTTGGAACAAAGATATTAATTCTGCCATTCACTGCCAAGGTTGTATATAAATTACTGATTCTTGTACCTATATTACTGATTTGCAAATGTGATGTAGGGAAGATATTCCGAAATGTCTTATCTTTGCCTACAGATAAAACTGTAAGCCGTATGGATGAAATTACCAGAATTGAAACTATTGACCAGTACGACCAACTGTTCGGACTGGAGACTTTGCACCCTTTGGTCAATGTGATTGACTTTTCAAAAGCAACAAAGACAGTGGAATACTATCATATGAATATCGGATTCTACTCTCTGTTTCTGAAAGACGCAAAATGCGGGGACCTAAAATACGGTCGCAAATATTATGATTATCAGGAAGGGACGGTGGTTTGTATGGCTCCGGGGCAAGTAATCGGAATAGATAACCGTAAGCAGGCACCCGTACGTACCCAATCTATCGGCGTCTTGTTTCATCCCGACTTAATCCGGGGTACTTCTCTGGGACAGAATATCAAGAATTATTCTTTCTTTTCCTATGAGGTAAGTGAAGCCTTGCATTTGTCCGACCAGGAAAAGGAAATCGTAACGGACTGCATACATAAGATACAAATCGAACTAGAACATGCTATTGACAAACATAGCAAGCAGCTTATCGTGCGCAACATCGAACTGCTGCTCGATTACTGTATGCGTTTCTACGAACGGCAGTTTATCACCCGCAACCAGGCTAATAAAGATATTATCGTAAGGTTCGAACATTTGCTGGATGAATATTTCCAGGGACAGGCGGCAATGACCGAAGGGTTGCCTTCCGTAAAATACTTTGCGGACAAGGTATGTCTTTCTCCCAATTACTTTGGTGACCTGATAAAAAAGGAGACGGGTAAGACTGCACAGGAGTATATCCAATGCCGAATCATTGAACTTGCCAAAGAGCGGATATTAGAAGGTACGCAAACGGTCAGCCAGATAGCCTATGAACTGGGATTCCAGTATCCACAACATTTCAGCCGGCTATTTAAGAAACACGTCGGACATACTCCGAATGAATATAAGCAACTGAATTAAAACGTATATAATAGATACAGGAGAACATCAGCGTCATGGGAGATAAAATACTCAAGATAGGAACTGTGCATCAATGTAATTGTTGCCTGGGAAGCAAGACATTGCACCCGCTGGTCAGTGTCATTGACCTCTCAAAGGCGGACTTATCTCCTCATACGGACATTAAATTCGGATTTTATACGCTTCTATTGAGTGAATGCAAATGTGAAGCTTATGCATACGGGCATCAGTACTATGATTTCTCGGACGGAACCCTTGTGTGCCTGACTCCGGGAGCATCAATCAGCATGAAAGAGAATAACAAGAGGTTCCCTTCCAAGGGATGGATACTGGCGTTTCATCCCGACCTGATTTGCGGCACTCCCCTGGGGCTTAACATACACAATTATACCTTCTTCTCTTATCGCCCCGAAGAAGCGCTGCATATCTCGCAACGTGAAAAACAGATTATCCTGGAGTTTCTGGAGAAGATTAATCAGGAACTCCAACGCTGCATCGACCGGCATAGCAAGAAAATCATTTCAAAATACATTGAACTGTTGCTGGATTATTGCATCCGTTTCTATGAACGGCAGTTTATCACACGCAATGGAGCTAACAAGAAGATTATCAAAGATTTTAGTCTCCTGCTAGATACTCATATCAGTACGAAAGCAGTTCAGTCAACCGGTATGCTTTCCTCTGAATATTGCGCTAAATTTCTTCATTTATCACCTGCATATCTCAATGACCTGCTGATATATGAAACAGGGAAATCATTCAATGAGTATATCCAGTTCAAGCGTTTCGAAGTTGCAAAAGACTGGTTGCAGAATACCGATAAACCACTTAATCAGATTGCAGAGGAACTGGGATTCTCCAATTCACAATATTTCAGCCGTCTGTTCAAGAAAATCACAGGTTGTTCACCCAATGAATTCAGAATACCTAATTGATGATGTTTGTCAAGTAGGGATTCCCATCCCCCAATAAAGTGTTATCAAATCATTACGAGACGAGAAAAAAGTCTTAATAAAATTTGAATTGAAATATCAAATTCTTAATCTATGTTATGAAACATACTTTTTTTCTTGGATTATTTGCAGATTTCGCAAAAGTGCGTACCTTTGCAATGTGTTTTTCATAGTA
>ERZ780168.2155-NODE-2155-length-18192-cov-3.552627_pt1 | contig 18192 bp, 18 predicted proteins | sample MGYA00510981_ERZ780168 | MGnify/ENA primary metagenome ERZ780168 (study PRJEB29588, sample SAMEA2158769) | human gut metagenome | biome: human gut; feature: human-associated habitat; material: faeces | place: Denmark | collected 2008/2010 ...
TACCAACAGAAGATAATCAGTCTAATTTTGGAAGTGGATTTGGTTATCAGTATGGAGCAGACGATACAGGGATACAGAAATCGTCATAGAATACTGAAACCCGGACATCCATTTGAAAGATTAAATAATGCTGAATATTTACGAAGTATTGGAGCAGCAGCTGTTTCGAGGGAGGATAAGAAACTGCATCCAACCGCAGCCGGTATGTTGATGTTTGGTAATGAATATAATATTGTAAGACATTTTCCAGAGTATTTTTTAGATTATCGTGAAATGCTTGACCCGGCTATTCGCTGGACTGACCGTATACAATCAAGTTCAGGGATCCAAGAAATAAATCTCTTATGAAGATGTTTAACCTCATTAGTATTGGGGAACGTTCCGGCAGCGGAGTACCGAATATTTTTAACACGTGGGCAGATGAAGGCTGGAAGGAACCTGTAATTGAAGAACGATTTGATCCTGATCGCACAATATTAACGCTTGAATTTGTTGAAAAACAAGCGAAGAAAATAAACGAAGAAAACAAGCGAAGAAAAACGAGCAATCATATTGCGAAGATATATGAATATCTTACACAATATGGTGAAGGTAAAACAAATGATATTGCTGCATATATTGGTTTAAGTGCTTCACGCACAAGGGCAATTCTGTCGGAACTGGACAATATTGAGATTATAGGTACCAACACGAATAGAAAGTATAAAATTAAAAAATAGCTAAATTCTTGAAAAAGAATTGACAGATGTGATAAATAGTGCTAGAATATCACCAATTTAACAAATTAAAGAATTAAAGTCGATGAACAAAATAGTACTTTCAGAAGGTACACTACAGAGAGCCGGTGGCGGTGAGAACCGGTGTGGAGAGCTGGAACGAATGGGTTTGGGAGATGCATTGGTGAACATTTTATGGTTAAGTAAGTAGCTGATGACGTGACCTCACGTTACAGGGGCAGGGTATTGCACAGGCAGTATCAGGAATGAGTCAGATAACAGGTGGCATATCCGGTTTCGGGTATGCTTTTTTTATTTTATCGGAAATGACAGTATTTCTATAATATAAAAATAAAAGCCAGACTATCCGTGACTTTTATTTTCCTATATTTGTAACAGGGAAAATGAAAACACAGAATCCGGTATCTGAGAAAACAGGGTGGCACCACGATAATTCGTCCCTTATGCAGTGATAATAGCTGCATAAGGGATTTTTTTATGGAGGAATGGCGATGAAAAGACGGTTAAAAGCATATAAAAAGACAGTCAGCATCGTAGATGAATCTACGATAGCACTGTATGAAAGCCTTGGCAGAGAAAAGAAAGGCTTTCTCATGGAAAGTAATGACAAGGAAAACGGAAGATACACCTTTATGGGTGTTGAGCCGGAAGCACTGATTCAGTCAGACGGTGAATCTCTGGTAATTACAAAGGCAGACGGCACAAAGGAAGTGCGCAGGGGCAACCCGCTGGAGCGGTTAAAAGAATATTACAGTGAATTTGAAATTGTAAAAGAAGACGGTGAACTTGAATTTACAGGTGGACTGGTCGGCAGTCTGGGATATGATTTTATCCGCTATACCGAGGATTTACCGGACGATAATGAAGATGAAATCGGAATTGAAACCATTCAGCTTATGCTGGCTTCAAAGTTTCTGGCAATCGACCATGTAGCAGAAACCTTTACAGCGGTAATACTGGAAGAAGACAGCCCGGAAGGCAAGAAACGCGCAGAACAGGAAGCCAAAGAGCTGATTGCGCGGGCAAGAAAAAATCCAAAGGCGGCAGAGAAAAAACACGTCCATGACGGCATTATCGTGAAAAAATCCGATACCTGTGAGCAGTACGGCAGGAAAGTTGAAAAAATCAAACAGTATATCAAAGAAGGACACATTTTCCAGACGGTGCTTTCACAGCGCTGGACGATTCAGACCAAACAGGACGGTTTTGAACTGTATAAGGAACTGCGGGAATTAAATCCGTCACCGTATCTGTATTATTACAATTTCGGTGATTTTGAAATTATCGGAAGTTCGCCGGAAATGATTGTCAAGCAGACAGATAACAGAGTTTATACCTGTCCGATTGCGGGTACGAGAAAGCGCGGAAAGACACCGCAGGAAGATACGGCATTGGAACAGGAACTGCTCGCAGATGAAAAAGAGCGTGCAGAACACGTTATGCTGGTCGACCTTGCAAGAAATGACATGGGAAGAATTGCACAAATCGGTTCGGTAAAGGTGTCCGAATTTATGAGAATCCAGCGGTATTCCCACGTTATGCACATCGTTTCACTGGTAGAGGGAAGAAAAAAAGGTGAGTTTCATCCACTGGATTTGGTATCCTCATTTCTTCCGGCAGGCACCTTAAGCGGTGCACCGAAAATCAGGGCAATGGAAATTATTGACGAACTGGAAACGGTCAGACGCGGATTATACGGCGGCGCAACCGGTTATCTGGATTTTGGCGGCAACATGAATTTCTGCATTACAATCCGTACCATGATAAAAAAAGGTGAAAAAGTCTATTTACAGGCAGGTGCGGGAATTGTGGCGGATTCTGTTCCTGAAAATGAATATCAGGAGTGCTGTAATAAGGTCATGGCACTGGCAAAGACACTGGTCGAGGAGGAAAAGTTATGATATTACTGATAGATAACTATGATTCGTTTACATATAACTTGTATCAGTTTATCGGTACATTTAACAATGATATAAAGGTCGTCAGAAACGATAAAATTACAATAGAAGAAATAGAAGACTTAAATCCTGAATCCATTGTGATTTCGCCGGGACCGAAAAGTCCAAAGGAGGCAGGTATCTGTCTGGAGACCATCCGCCATTTTGCGGGAAAAAAGCCGATGCTTGGAATCTGTCTGGGACATCAGTGTATCGGAGAAGCATTTGGCGCAACGGTTTCTTATGCAAAGAAAATCTGTCATGGAAAACAGTCGCTGATAGAACATGATACAGACGGCATTTTTGAAGGCATTAACGAACCAGTCAAAGTTGCACGCTATCATTCACTTGCAGTCATAGAGGATACCCTGCCGGACTGCTTACAGGTGACGGCAAGAACGCAGGACGGAGAAATCATGGCAATGAAGCACCGGGAATATCCGATTGTGGGATTGCAGTTTCATCCGGAATCCATTTATACAGAGCACGGAAAGAGAATGATAGAAAATTTTGTAAACAACATAGGAAATGGGCAAAAATGCCTGCGGAATGGGGATTAATATGATTCTTGATGTAATTGTTGAAGATAAGAAAAAACGGCTGGTTGAACATAAGGCGGCAGTCAGCGAAGAAGAAATGAAACAGAAAGCATTGCAGAGTACACGTAAAAGTGTGGGATTTGCAAAGGCATTAAAAAAAGACGGTCTTTCTGTTATCGGTGAGTTTAAAAAGGCATCGCCAAGCCACGGGGCAATGGATATCAAGGTGGATTTAAAGGAGCGGATTTTGCAGTATAACGATTCGGTTGATGCGATTTCCTGCCTGACCGAGGAAGACCATTTTTACGGTAGTACGGCGTATCTGGAACAAATCCGGAAAATGACAAATCTGCCGGTTATCCGCAAGGATTTTATTATTGAAGAATATCAGGTCTATGAAGCAAAGGTTATCGGCGCAGATGCGATTCTTTTAATTGCCGCGATTTTAGATGATGAAACCTTTAAACGACTGTATGACCTTGCTTACAGCCTTGGGCTGGACGTATTGTGTGAGGTTCATGACGAAGCAGAATTGCAGAGAATGCTGGCGTTAGATGTTGAAATCATCGGAATCAACAACCGCAATTTAAAGACCTTTGAAGTGACCATGGATACGACAAAGAAGCTGTCAGCCATGCTTCCGAAAGACTTCAAGGAACGCGGTAAAGTGCTGGTATCCGAAAGCGGTGTCAGCACGGACGGAGATATTTCAGCATTAAAACAGAGCCATGCAGATGCATTTTTAATTGGCACGGCGCTTATGGAATCAGACAATCCGGGGGCGCTTACAAAGCACTGGAAGGAAGTTTATGCAAATGGGTAAGACAAAGGTAAAGGTCTGTGGGCTGACGCGGGAAGAAGAAGCCAAAATGCTTGCGGACTGCCGGGTGGAATTTGCGGGCATGGTATTGTTTTTCCCAAAAAGCAAACGCAATGTCACCTTACAGCAGGCAGAAAAAATCCTTGCGGCACTCAAAAAATACGGTGTATCAAAGAGCGTTGCCGTGACGGTGTCCCCGACAAAGGAACAGGTAGAACAGATTATGCGGCTGGGATTTGATTACATACAGATTCACGGAACATTGTCCGATGAGGTACACGATGTGCTGAGGATTCCGGTAATCCGTGCAGTCAACGTGGCAGGAGAAACGGCGGAAGATAAGGAAAGTATCCGGCGGCAGTTAGAAAGCGTTCTGGCAGATGAAAAAACGGCGGGCATATTATTTGACGGCAGTTCGCCGGGCGCAGGAAAAACATTTGACTGGAGCTTGTTAAAAAATATACAAAAAACGGATAAGCTGCTGTTTCTGGCAGGCGGCTTAACACCTGAAAATGCCGCGCAGGCGGTAAAAACCGTAGCACCGGACGTTGTTGATGTCAGCTCCGGTGTGGAAAAAGACGTTTCGCCGTGTGCAGCATTTGCGGGAAAAGATGCAGAAAAAATCACAAAATTTGTAGAAAATGTAAGGTTATAAGACATGATTACCTGGAATCCTGAGTAATCATGCGGGCAGAAGGAGGATAAAATGAGTAACACATATTATGGAGAATTTGGCGGACAGTTTGTATCGGAATCACTGATGAACACACTGGCCGAACTGGAAAAAGCATTTGATGAAGCGATTAAAGACCCGAAATTTATTGCGGATTATAATTACTATTTAAAAGAGTATGTTGGCAGGGAAACACCGCTTTATTTTGCGGAGCGTCTTTCTGAAAAGTACGGCACAAAAATTTATTTAAAGAGAGAAGATTTAAATCATACCGGCGCGCATAAGATTAATAATGTCATCGGACAGATTCTTCTGGCAAAGCGCATGGGAAAGACAAAGGTTATCGCCGAAACCGGCGCAGGACAGCACGGTGTTGCAACAGCAACCGGCGCAGCTTTATTTAACATGGAATGTACCGTATATATGGGTGCGGAAGATATTGAAAGACAGCGTTTAAATGTATTCCGTATGGAGATGCTCGGTGCAAAGGTATGCCCGGTTACAACCGGAAGTTCAACTTTAAAAGATGCAACCAATGAAGCTATCCGTACATGGGCAGAGCGTGCAGAGGATACATTCTATATTATCGGTTCAGCCGTAGGACCGCATCCGTATCCGAAGATGGTAAAAGAATTCCAGAAGATTATCAGTGTAGAAGCTAAAAAGCAGATTCTTGAAAAAGAAGGCAGACTGCCGGATGTGGTAACAGCCTGTGGCGGCGGCGGTTCTAATTCAATTGGTATGTTTGCCGATTTCATTGATGAACCGTCTGTACGTCTTGTCGGTGTGGAAGCAGGTGGATTAGGTGTTGAAACCGGAAAGCACGCAAGTGCAATGGCACTGGGCAAGGTCGGTGTGTTACACGGCATGAAGACTTATCTGTTACAGGATGATAACGGTAATATTGAACTGGCTCATTCTATTTCTGCCGGACTGGATTATCCGGGTGTCGGACCGGAACACGCTTATCTGCGTGATACAGGCAGGGCAGAATATGTGTCTGTGACGGATACGGAAGCAATGGAAGCACTGCTGGAGCTTTGCAAGCTTGAAGGAATTATTCCGGCAATTGAAAGCGCACACGCACTTGCTTATACTTTTAAGATGGCAAAGAATATGAAAAAAGATGACATCATTGTAGTCTGCCTGTCAGGCCGTGGTGATAAAGATGTCCATACGGTAGAAAAGTATTTAAACGGAGAGGAGACGAACAAATAATGAATCGCATTGAAAAAAGATTAGAAGAATTAAAGCAGGAAAATAAAAAAGCATTTATTACATATACAACGGCAGGACTGCCGGATTTACAGACCACGGCAAAACTGATTTTTGCACAGGAAGAAGCGGGTGCGGATATTTTAGAAATCGGCGTGCCGTTTTCAGACCCGGTAGCAGACGGCCCGGTGATTCAGAATGCCTCTTATCAGGCAATCCAGAAAGGCACAACGCTTACAAAGATTTTTGATATGGTCGAGGGTGTCCGCAAAGAAAAATGTGAGGTTCCAATTGTGTTCATGATGTATTATAATACAGTATATCATTATGGACTGGAAGCATTTGCGGCACGCTGTATCGAGTGTGGTGTCGATGGACTGATTATTCCGGATTTACCTTTTGAAGAACAGGGCGAATTAAAGACAGTACTTGCAAAGAATGAAGCTTCACCGATTCTGATCCAGCTGGTTTCACCGGTTTCAAAGCAGCGTGTGCCAATGCTTCTTGAAAATGCAAGGGGCTTTGTATACTGCGTATCCCAGATGGGTGTTACCGGCAAAGGTGCCAATTTCCATAAGGATATCAGAGAATATCTGGCAGCAGTAAAACAGACCAGTGCAATTCCGGTGATGGTCGGTTTCGGAATCCGCACGGCAAAAGATATTGAACCGTTTGAAGATATTGTGGACGGCGCAATCGTTGGCTCTAACCTGCTGCGGATTTTAGAAGAAAGCAATTATTCCGTGGATGCAGTCAAAGAATATGTATCCGGATTTAAAAAGGAATTAAATGAAAACAAATAAGCGGGGGTGAACAGCAATGGTACCGGTTCTTGCCAAAAATGCAGTGCGGATAAAATGTAATTTTCAGAATGCAGGCATGACGGGAAATTATGAATGTGCCTATGCGCTGGGTATTTTAAATGCCCAGCTGGGGCTTCCCGAAATAACAGAATATGAAGATATTGCCGCATTAAAAGAACAGCTTTTGGAAAAAGCCGCAGATTATAAAACGGAAGAGGCAGGCCTAAAGCAGATGGTGCATCTTTTAAAAGAATATGAAGCAGCGCCTGTGGCAGACGAACAGATGCGGGAACTTTTTACTATGGGATTTCATGATAAGAATTTATAAATTTTAGCTGATTTATTATGAAAAATGCCAAAAATTCGGATACCTGTTGACTTATTCTTTCGAATAGAGTATATTTTGTAAGTGAATTAAAATATATGAAATTATTAGTAAATGAAAGTTAAAGGTGGATGTTAAACTATGACACAGACAGTAGAAGTAGCAGACATTGAAAAGACACATAAGAATGCAATCGCTGAGCTTGTGCAGACAGCCTGCAAATTTGAAAGCCATATTGAGATTGAAAGCGAAGGAAAAAATATCAACGCAAAGAGTCTTATGGGGATTATGGCATTTGGCTTGAAAAAGGGAATGGAAGTAAGCATTTCCGCAAAAGGAACAGATGAAAAGGCAGCAGTAGACTGTATCAGCCAGTTCTTAACAAGCAATGCAGAATGTGCAATGTAATGTAAATGTGTGATCAAATGTGAGGAGGTCCGTTTTATGAGAGGAAAAGGAAAATCAGGAGCTACAACAGCAGCAAAAGAAAATGCAGTAAACACAGTTGCAAAGAAGGCAGAATCAACTATTGAAGCAGTGGCTGAAAAGGCAAAAGAAGCTGTAAAGAAAGTAGAAGTTAAAGAAGAAGCTGTTAAAGAAACACTTGCAGAAACAAAAGCTGAGGTAAAGGCAGAAGTGAAAGCAGCAGAAAAGGCTGTAGAAAAAGCAGCAGAGCCTGCAACAGCGGTAACAGCAGCAGAAGCTGCACCTGCAAAGAAGACGGCGGCAAGAAAGACAGAAACAAAGCCTGTTGAAAAGAAAGCAGCTGCAGTTAAGAAAACTGTGAAAAAAGCAGTAACAAGAAAGACAGCTGCAAAGAGTGAACCGTCTACGGAAGTATTTATCCAGTATCATGGTAAGCAGATTGATGAAAAGGCATTACTTGAAAGGGTTATGCAGGATTGCGGTGAGGATAAGATTTCAGTGGAAGATTTAAAGCTTTATGTAAAGCCGGAAGATAACGCTTGCTATTATGTTGCAAACGGTAATGTGGCAGGTAAAGTAGATTTATACTAAAATTACTTTATATAGTCAGAACAGAGCTGTTGCGCGAAAACGTTGATTTTCGTGTGGCAGCTCTTTATTTCAATCAGATAAAGGAGAGAGGATGTATGTTTGAAGTTGGCGACAGAGTATTTTACGGTGTTGTGGGCGTGTGTGAAGTAGAAGACATTGCAGCACCGCCGATTAAAGGTATTGACGGAAAGTATTATTATTTACAGCCGGTTTATGATGATAAAGGCATCATCTACTCTCCTGTGGACAGTAAGAAAGTGTCTATGCGGACTATTATCACAAAAGAGGAGGCACAGACATTTTTAGAGCGTGCCAGAAACTGTAAAAGTGATGAACTGCTTAATCAGAAGATTACACCGAACCAGTATGATGAAATGGTAAAATCCCAGGATACGGAAAAGCTGATGCACCTGGTACGTTTTTTATATGATATTAAAAATGAACGTGCAAAGGAGTTGCGCAAAATGAAGTCGGCAGACAGCAGAATGTTAGTAACGGCAAGAAAACTGCTCTACGGTGAACTGGCTGTTGCACTGGGAAAAGATTACAGTGAAATGTCAGATTTACTTGATCAATATCTTGGACAGAATTAATAAATCCGTACAATAAAAATGTTGCAAAAAATATAGAAATAACTGCATACAGTTTTTCATAGATATAAATCAGACAGGATTGATTATCGCAGAACTGAATAAATTCAGTTCGCGATTCCTCCGGCATTAGAATGCCTGCGGAATGGGGATTGGTATGAAGAAAAAACTGATGCGGCGTTTTTGTATTTTGGGCGTATATTGTCTGTGTGTCCTGCTGATGCTGATTGTCAGCGGTGTAGGCGGCAAGGCAGAGCAGACGGCGGCGATTTCTGCAAATGACTGTTATGAGAACAGGATTGCAATTACATTTGACGATGGACCGGGTAAAGGCACAACGGAAAAGTTATTAGACGGACTAAAGGAACGTGGCGTAAAAGCGACGTTTTTTTTAGTTGGTGAAAAAATTGAAGACAACCGTGAACTGGTGGCGAGAATGTATGCGGAGGGGCATCTGATTGGCAATCATACATTTACCCATGTACAGCTTAGTAAGGTGGACGGAAAGCAGGCGCTGGAGGAAATTGTGAAGACCAATACACTGATTGAAGAAATTACAGGCGAACCTGTCCGGTATATCCGTCCGCCATACGGTTCGTATTCCAACAGTCTTTTAATGCAGATTAATATGACACCGGTTTTGTGGAGCGTAGACCCCGAAGACTGGAATACGGATAATACAGGGCAGGTTGTAAAGTCTGTTGTCGCAAATGTAAAATGCGGTGATATTATTTTACTGCATGATATTTATGATTCATCGGTGGCGGCGGCGTTGGAAATTGTGGACGAATTAAAAGCGAAGGGATTCATTTTTGTTACCGTGGATCAATTACTGCTTGATTAATTGTACGAAAGCGTGTACACTGGGGTTGAATTTGAGAGGAAGATTGAAGGAAGATAAGAAAATGAGAGAATAAGAAAATGAGAAACGGAGGGATTACGATGAAGTGGGGTATTATGGCAACAGGCAGTATTGCACAGAAATTTGCGTCAACCGTGAATCGTATGACAGACGAAGGAGAAATCTTACAGGCAGTGGCTTCCAGAACAAAGGAATCTGCGGAAAATTTTGCAAGACAGCACCGGATTCCGGAGGTATTTGATTCATACAAGGCTATGGCGGAGTCCGACAGTGTCGATGTGATCTACATTGCAACACCCAACAATATGCATTATGAAAATGTAAAAATGTGTCTTCTGGCAGGAAAACACGTTCTTTGCGAAAAGCCGTTTACAACCAGTGCGGCACAGGCGCAGGAACTCTATGCGCTGGCAGAGGAAAAAGGTCTGTTTTTAATGGAAGGTTTCTGGATTCGTTTTCTTCCGGTTTTACAGAAAATGCAGGAACTCATCAAGGAGGGAAAGTTAGGAGAAATCCGCTATATCCGTTCCGAATATGGATTTGTTGCAAAAGGGGACAGAAAAGTGCGCAAGTTTAATCCGCAGCTTGGCGGTGGCGCCTTGTTAGATATCGGTATCTATAACCTCGGTTTTTTAAATATGATTATGGGAAAGAATCCCGATTCATTTACCAGCGACGTCCATATGACAGACGTTGGCACAGATGATTTCAGCGTGATTCATCTGCATTATCCGCAGGAGAATGGACAGGGAGCAGAAGCGGTTGTCACAACGGCAATCGGGCTGGATATCCAGCGGAAAGCCGCAGTTATCGGTACAAAGGGCAGTATTTATCTGGACGATTTTCAAAAGGCGGAAACAATGACGGTTTCTTTATCGGACGGAGAAGAATATGAAATTGAAATTCCGTTTGAAATCAACGGCTTTGAGTACCAGATAAGAGAAGCTTCCAACTGTATCAGAGCGGGCAGAACCCACAGCGGTATCTACACCCCGCAGATGTCCTTGCAGACGTTGTCATTGATTGATGATATCCGTGCAGGCTGGAATATGAAATTTCCATTTGAAAAATAAAATATAGTAAAAGCCTGAAATCACAGGGGTTATGTTATGTATGCGGAGTTGGCATACATGGCGGCACGGGTGGTTTCAGGCTTTTATTTTAGCTTTATACCGGAAATGAAAATGGCATTTTATCAGAAGTAAAAATTTGTCGGACAGATTAAGATAGAATATCTGCATTTACATCATCCGGTACAGACTGTAGTATAAAGTGATTTTTATTTGTGGTAAGCAGTCCCTGCTTTTGCAGGCGCGACAGCTCCGCGGACATGGCAGCACGTTCCACGCATAGATAGTCGGCAAGCTGCTGGCGGTCATACGGAATATCAAAGGAAAGACTGCCCTGCCGCTGGGCTTCGGCAGACAGGTAGGAAAGCAGTTTTTCTTTTGTTGTGCGCTTGCTCATATGTGTGATTTTCTCATTAAACAGTAAAAGCTTTTTGGCAAGAACAGAAATAAGGTTCTGGATTAAATGTGTATGATGTTCGCAGGCAGACGGGCAGACCCCTAAAATGCGGTGAATATCTAAGTACAGCAGGGAACAGTCTTTCGTTACTACGACACTGATATTTAATGCAGTACCGTTGGAAGCGGCAAAGGGTTCGGCAAAGGTCTGTCCCGGAAGAATCTGCGCCATGATATTTCTGTGTCCCCATACATCTTCCTGAATTACAATCGCACTTCCCGATAACAGCAGTCCCATAGTTGATGTCATATCTCCGGCACGTAAAAGGTAGCTGTCTTTTTCTTTATCGCTTACAAAAGCCCCCATACAGTGTAATACAGATAATATTTCTGAATCGGACATGCCCGAAAAAATAGAAGCTGTCCTAAGAATCGGTAAAAATTGTTCTAAATTGTCAGTAGTGTTCATATGAATCTCCATTTCTGAGCGACTTGTTGCTAATTTCCATTCCGTAGGTGATAATTTCAAAGGTAATTGATTGTTGTCAAAGTAAATTTTTTATATTATTTTTACTTTGTTTGAAATCAAACATACTTGTTTGAATTATTATAATAAAATCATCACAGAAACGCAAGAGCGGCTGTGCAATAAAAATAGTATAGCCGTTCATCAACAATAAAAACCTATAGAAAGGATTGTCAAAATGAAAAGAAGAATTATCACGATAGATGAAGAAAAATGTAACGGATGTGGTGCCTGTGCCAATGCGTGCCACGAAGGTGCAATCGGAATGGTAAACGGTAAGGCAAAACTGATGCGTGACGATTACTGTGACGGACTGGGTGATTGTCTTCCTGCCTGTCCGACAGGGGCAATTACATTTGTAGAACGCGAAGCGGCGGCTTATGATGAGCAGGCAGTTCTGGAAAATAAAAGAAAGAAAATGCAGGCACAGGGTCAGTCCGGCACACAGATGCCACTTCATGCAGGCTGTCCGGGTACGCAGATGCGCCGTATGCACCATGCAGAAAATAACAGTGCGGCAGGACAAGGCAGTATAGCTGGGCTGAATAATAACGCGGGTCAAAACGGTGTAGTGGGAATGAATAATATCGCAGGTCAAAGCAGTGGTACAGAACCGGCAAATGCAGCATCGTTTTCGCCGGTGTCACAGCTTTCACAGTGGCCGGTTCAGATTAAACTGGTGCCGGTAAATGCACCGTATTTTGACGGCGCGAAGCTGTTGATTGCGGCAGACTGTACGGCATATGCTTATGCAGGCTTCCATGAAAAATTTATCAAAAATCATATCACGCTGATTGGTTGTCCGAAGCTTGATGATGTTGACTATTCGGAGAAACTGACACAGATTATTGCCAATAACAATATCAAGAGCATTACGATTGTCCGCATGGAAGTGCCTTGCTGTGGCGGCATTGAATACGCTGTGAAAAAGGCCATTCAGGACAGCGGAAAGTTCCTGCCATGGCAGTGCTATACGATTTCGATTGACGGAAATATTATTGATGAATAAGAATTGCGGAATGGAGAGTAATAATGGAAAATAAAATGTTTTGTTATCAGTGTGAACAGACAGCAGGGTGTACAGGCTGTACACAGTCAGGTGTCTGCGGAAAATCAGCAGATACAGCCAGATTACAGGATGAACTGACCGGTGCATTAATCGGTCTTGCGCGTGCAACGGAGAGCAATCCGGCAACACAAAATACTTATCAGACAATTATCGAAGGACTTTTTACAACAATTACCAATGTAAGTTTTGACGATGATGCCATTATCAGGCAGATTGAAAAGACCCATGCGGCAAAGGAAGAACTGGTGCCGGGCTGCGGAAGCTGTGGTGCGCCTTGCGGCAAGACAGAAGATTATGATATGCAGCAGCTTTGGAATGACAATGAAGACATTCGTTCTTTGAAATCGCTGATTTTATTCGGACTGCGCGGCATGGCGGCATATGCTTATCATGCACAGATGCTTGGATATCAAGATGATGAAGTCAATGACTTTTTCTGTGAAGGGCTGTTTAAAGTCGGTTATGAAAATACAATGGAAGAACTGCTCCCAACCGTATTAAAGGTCGGAGAAATCAATTTAAAATGTATGGCGCTGCTTGATAAAGCCAACACGGAAAGCTATGGAACACCGACACCGGCAGTCGTACCGCTGACCGTGGAAAAAGGTCCGTTTATCGTTGTTACAGGCCATGATTTAAAAGACCTTGAACTGCTGTTAGAGCAGACAAAGGATAAGGGAATCAACATTTACACACACGGAGAAATGCTTCCGGCGCATGCTTATCCGAAGCTGAAAAAGTATCCGCATTTAAAAGGAAACTTCGGTACGGCATGGCAGAACCAGCAGAAGGAATTTGCAAATCTTCCGGCGCCGGTTTTATTTACAACAAACTGTCTGATGCCGCCAAAGGCAAGCTACGCAGACCGCGTGTTTACAACAGAAGTTGTGGCATTTCCAGATACCGTTCATATCGGGGAAGACAAGGACTTCACGCCGGTTATTGAAAAGGCACTGGAGCTTGGCGGATTTGCGGAAGATACGGAGTTTACCGGAATCAATGGCGGAAATAAGGTACAGACCGGTTTTGGACACGGCACGATTTTATCTGTAGCGGATAAGGTTGTGGAAGCCGTAAAGGCGGGCGATATCAGCCATTTCTTCTTAGTAGCGGGCTGTGATGGCGCAAGACCGGGCAGAAATTATTATACGGAATTTGTAAAACAGACCCCGAAGGACAGTATTATTTTAACACTTGCCTGCGGCAAGTATCGTTTTAATGACCTTGACCTCGGAGAAATCGGCGGACTGCCAAGAATTATGGATATGGGACAGTGTAATGATGCGTATGGCGCAATTCAGGTGGCAGTTGCCCTCGCAGATGCGTTTGGCTGCGGCGTCAATGACTTACCGTTATCTTTCGTACTGTCATGGTACGAGCAGAAAGCGGTCTGCATTTTACTGACACTTCTGCACTTAGGCATTAAAAATATCCGTTTGGGTCCGTCTTTACCGGCATTCCTCTCACCGAATATTTTAAATTTCCTCGTAGAAAATTACGGCATTGCGCCGATTACAACACCGGAGGAAGATTTAAAGGTACTGCTGGGAAAGTAGAGGCTGTTGTACAGGATATAAAAATTAAGATACTGTTTCGTTAGATAAGACTGCCTGAAAATGGCGGTTGGATAATAAAATGAAATGATAAGGCATCGGACAGACTGCAAGCGCGGGCTGGACGGTGCCTTGTTTTGCTGTATGAACAAATTTGGCAAATGACAGGGAGGGGAGGATAAATTGTGGTTTGGGATAGGATTTGATATAATAAATTCAACATGTGCAAAATTTGCACATGTTGAAGATGAAGGTACAGTCAAAAATAATTCTTGAAAGTTAGTGGTTAATAATGAAAAAATTAGATGAAACAGCATTTACAGAAAGAGAATTAAAGATATTTAAAGAAATACAAGAATATGCAAAGAAATATCAGACGAAAAAGGTTGTATTATTTGGTTCAAGGGCAAGAAGAACGAATCGTGAAAAGAGTGATATAGATTTAGCGGTATATGGCTGTTCTGATGTTACAGAGTTTTATTTTGATATTGATGAGGAGGTCAATACGTTATTAATGTTTGATGTTATTGACATGGACAGAAAAAATATATCCAAAGATTTGTTGCAGGAAATAGAAAGAGACGGGGTTATTATTTATGAAGAAATTTGAAAATTTTGAAGTGCATTTGGAAAAATATACAATAACTATGTGGGAAATAAACACTGTATCCCTTTCTAATTATCGAAAGTTTTTAGGGTTATATCCCAACAGGCCTTTTTCCCAGTACTACTCCTTCCTTTGTAGAATATATACTTCAACTGCTCTAGGAGATATACTTCATAGGCCAAGGAAGTAGTACTTGCGCAGTTGGCGTATTTCAAGAAGTTACGTATATTAGCGACCTGAATCTAATATGAAAAACATGAAACGCACATATAGTACCTTTATGATTTTAGCCGGATTATTGCTTCATCTTCTCGGAGGATGTAATCGGACATATCCATATCCGGATACATTGCTTGAAGTAGATCAATTATTGAATAATCGCCAAGCGGATAGCGCATTAATCTTATTGACGCACTATAAAGATACCGCCAGACATTATGACTTATCTACACAAATGTACCTCAATCTGTTAATGATCAAGGCACAGGATAAGTGCTATATCACTCATACATCAGACTCCTTGATTAATGAAATTGTAGATTATTACGAAAAGCATGGGCCGGAAGACTTGCTTACCGAGGCTTATTATCTGAAAGGGAGTGTGTACGAGGAGATAGGAGATCCTATAAGGTCTTTGGAATATTTCCAAAAAGTATTAACTCGTTTAGAAAAGACGGACGAATTTCGGTTTAAAGGCTTACTATGTTCTCGCATTGGCACATTATATATGTTTCAAGCACTTTATGATGAGGCGTTACCTTTTTTCCGGAAGGCTTGTCTGTATAATCAGTTGGCGGGTGATAGCATCGGTTTGGTTTATGGTTTGAGGGATCTGGGGCGATACTATGAAGTAAAGAAACGGATGGATAGTACTTTTATCTATTTCAATAAAGCTTGGAATATGGCTCAAAATATTCAAGAGGCTGAATTGGAAAAGATTGTCGCCCAAGAAATGGCACATGCTTATTTAAATTATAAGGATACTAATAAGGTTCGTTTTATCCTTGAAAAAATCAAAAATATAAAAAGTAATGATGACCCTGCTTTCACATATAATATATGGGCGAATTTTTATAAAGTGACAAATAGAGTGGATTCTATGGCCTTTTTTTATCAGAAATCGTTGGTGGTAGGTAATGTACATGTAAAACGGAAAGCCTCTAAAGAGTTATATTTAATAGAAAATAAGAAACAAAATTATAAGGAAGCTAACCGTTATATGCGATTGTATGTAAAACAAGTGGATTCTATCCGGAAGCTTACCGAGACAGAATCTCTTCGTAAGATGCATGCTCTTTATAATAGGGAAAGAATGGAATTGTTTCAAGAAAAGCTAAAACGAGAAAATATCCAATTACGTTATGAGATTGGAGTTGTTGGTATCTTATTGTTGGCGGTTTCTGTTATTTGTTATCTATTTTACAAGAAAAGAAAATTGCAACGAATATTATTAGAGGAGAAAATTGGACAGATATTGAATGAGTATGAGCAAAAAAGTCAACGAACGAAACTGGAAAACGATCAAAAGATATTAGGTTTGGAAGAGCAATTAAAGACGTTGAATTCTAAGAAAGATGATTTACTAAAGAAAATATTGAATGCGGATAAAGAGGTATTGGCGAAACAGAATGATATTATCCAAGCAAAGAAAGCTAAACAAGCCGCATTAATGGAGCAGCTGGAGCGAACAGATGTTTATCATGCTTTTATGATGAAAGTACAAGCCAAAGAAAAGGCTTCTACAAAAGATTTTGTGGATTTAGGTAATTTGATAGACTCATTGTTTGACAATTTTTCGATCCGCTTCCGCAATGTATGTCCTTCGATTAATTCTACGGATATGTGTATGTGCTATTTGATCAAAATCGGTATTTCTCCTATAGATATAGCCTCTCTACAACTTCGTTCTCCCTCCGCTATCTCTATGGCTCGTAAGCGGCTTGCTCGGAAAATATTGGGAGACTCTGGCACAATCGGTGATTTAGATAAGTTTATACGTTCGTTTTAGTTATTAACCGCAGAAATGTGAATATTTCACTAGCAGAAGTGAAATAGATGTGAAATATAAGGTCTTGACAGGTATGCTAAAAGGGCTACCTTTGCAAAAAAACGAAGTGTATCATGAAAAGTAGAAGTTGGATATTATTAGTGATTAGTATGTTTTTAACTTGTCCTTTATTTGCGGATGAAGTTCCTATTGATATGGATGAAGAGCCAAGTACAGATAGATGGAATAGAGGCGATAGATCTATCAACTATTGTCCTTTAGTTAGCCATGATGGCGATATCCTCTATATTTATTCGGAGGTGCCATTGGTTGGATTGCGAGTTACAGTTAAGGATATGAATGGGGTGATAGTCTATTCTAATATGGTATCAATTACTGGAAAAGAAAATGTGAAGTTAACGTTGGTGGCTGATGTCGGAGAATATGTAGTTGAATTGTGTATTAATAATAAAGTTTGGTATGGATTATTTTTTAATTAATAGTATCTTTAACTAATAGAGATTTTTTTAGTTTGTAATTTTCTACGATTAATAATGTAATGAATATGAATGATAATTTAGTTATTTCTCCTTATATATTGAGCTTTATAACAACAAAAAAATGTACTGCGGCATGTAAAAATTGTTGTTTTGATTGTAGTCCAAATCGGAAGGATAGATTGACTTTAGAAGATATGATAAAATATATTGATTTGTCATTATCAATGTATAAAACAATAAAAGTTTTAGTTATAACTGGAGGAGAATGTTTTACTTTAGGTAAAGATCTAGACAGAATTATATCATATGCATCAAAAAAAGGTTTAATAGTTAGAGTTGTTACTAATGCTTATTGGGCAAAATCGTTTAAAAGTGCATATTTGCGACTTTTGGACTTAAAGAGATGTGGTTTGAAAGAATTTAATTTAAGTACAGGAGATGAACATTTAGAATGGGTTCCCTATGATAATATTATATATGCAATATCTGCAGCTATGAAATTAGACATAATGACAATTGTGAATATGGAAACATCTCCTATCTCTAAAATGAATAAAAGATTATTAGTAAATGATGTTCGATTGAGAAAATTCAATATGGATTCAAATAAAAATGTTTGTATTTTATCAGGGGTTTGGGTTCCTTTAAAAAAGACTACGAAAGAAATTTACTTATGCAAGCAAAAAGATGAAAATCAGAAAAATAAAAAAGAATATCAACGATGCTCTTCTTTATTCTCATCCGTAACTATTGATCCTAACCATTATATGTATTCATGTTGTGGACTAACATCTGCATCTAATAGGTATTTAATACTTGGAAAGGCCAATGAAATCGATTTAAATATATTATATGAGAAACAATTTGATGATTTTATGAAAATTTGGTTATTTACGGAGGGGCCTGGTAAAATATTAGATTTTTGTTTGATAAACAGAGGTAGACCATTGGTGGATTTTTCTAACT
>ERZ780168.2156-NODE-2156-length-18188-cov-6.726631_pt1 | contig 18188 bp, 20 predicted proteins | sample MGYA00510981_ERZ780168 | MGnify/ENA primary metagenome ERZ780168 (study PRJEB29588, sample SAMEA2158769) | human gut metagenome | biome: human gut; feature: human-associated habitat; material: faeces | place: Denmark | collected 2008/2010 ...
GCAGAGAAGCTGGTTGGTAAGGATGTACGGTGGAGTAGAGGTGAGAGTGGTAGTACGACAGTAAAGAATGGAGCAACACGTGCAGCACAATATTCTTCAGAATGGGGTGATGCAAGTTTGCAAGAAGCTATAGATAAGTTTGCACCAAATGTAGAGCCTGTGGTAACGTCAAAAGGAAAGTTTATATATAATAATCAAGAGACAGGTATAAGTGTTGTATATGATAAAAATGGTAATTACTTTAGAATTGAAGATACAACAAGACCACGTGGAAGAAATTATTTAGATATAGATGGAAATGATATGAACAATGAAGTTGTCAACGGAAAAACTCGTGGGCGAAGTAGAGCTGATTATCAACGTGTTACACATTTTAATAATTCTGACAAATAAGGAGGACTATATGGAAAGGGAAAAATATATTAGAGTGCCAAAGAATAAACAGGCAATGGAAGATTATGATTATGGAATTCAAAAAGAAGAACAAATGGAAGAGATGGTATTATCAGAAAAACAATATAGTAAGTTAGATGAAATAGGCGTTTTTGATATTATAAACGAAAAGTGTGACATTATTATTGATGAATATGAAGAAGAGGTATTGGAATTAGATAAAATTCCTATAGCTCTAGAGATTGTAACACAATTAATCAATGATAATAAAAACGAAGAACTTGTAAGATTAAAGGAAATGCTGAACTTAGCCATTACTTGCAAAACAATTGTGGGATTCGACTTTTAAAATAATAGTGTGAAATGTTGAGTGTATAAAGTTTGAAAAGTATTTAGATTTACTTATGGTTATACTTTCGGGCTTAAAAGTAAAAAATAATTAAATCTACTGAACTAACGATTGCTGAAAGCCATTGGTGGAATGGATTTGATAACAGGAAAAAAGTTATCTGCTTTGGAACGAGCATTAGCGGGAGCTTGTGTCATAGTGCCGGTTGTTAGTGGTTCCATGGTAAGAATAGCAGGAAAGAACGCAAATATAGCAGAAAAGATGAGTTTATTATCGGAAAAACAACTGTTCAGAAAAGGAGCAAAAGCCGGCATTACCATGTGTGAGGATGCTAAGAAAGAAATGGAACAGCTTATCCGAGAAATTCGCAATATATTGGAAGAGGATGTAGATATAAAGCGGTTATTTGCTCAGAGCCAAGGCGTTGGATCGCAAGTAGAATTTGCAGGTGTAGGAAAAGTATCTGTGGGGGAAGTAGAGAAGTTAGTTGGTAAGGATGCAAGGTGGAGTATAGGTAAGAGTGGTAGTAACTTTAAAGGACGATTATATAATGGTACAAGAAATCCAAATGTGGATTTTGTAAATGATAAAGGGAAAAGTACATTAAATAAACATGCGGGTAAACATGGATATACATCTCCAGAAGAATACTTAAAAGATGCAAGAAACTTTTTGGAGAAAAAAACGACTTCAACTATACAATCTTTTGTATCTAATGGAGGAACGTATTTTAGATATGATACAACGACTAATGAGTTTGGTATAATAAATGAGTATGGTGGAATATCCACTTATTTTAAGCCTGAAAATGGAATGGCATATTGGCTGGAGCAAATTGAAAAATATGCACCAAAATAAATTTTAAGGAGAGAGTTTTATGAAAAGATGTCCATGTTGTGGTTACTTAACTATTGATGATACAGATGAATTAATTACAGATATTTGTGATGTTTGCTTTTGGCAATATGATGAAGTGGCTCAAAATATGCCAGATAGAATTATTGGAGCAAATAAGGTGTCATTGAATACTGCTAAGAAGAATTATAAGTTGTTTGGAGCTACAGAAGAACGTTTTATAAATATGGTTCGTCAACCATATGAGAATGAGATATAAACTATAAAAATGTTCTATTGTTATGTAAAAGTCAGTAGATGTAAAATATCCACTGACTTTTTAACTTTATAGGGAATTCCGATTTTTTTTAGGTATAAAAATAACGTATGTTCATCGAACATATGTTAGATATGATAAAAATGGGTGCACTTACCTAATGATTGTAGAGAACGATTAAAGTATATAAAAACATTCTTCTCCAAAATCATCATCTGGTTCTTCGTTCATGAAATAATCCATATCCAGAAAACCAAACATAAGACACCTTCAAAAAGAACAGGAATAGGACAAGCATGGTTCCCTAAAAATTGGTCAGATAGTAAGATTAAAGAGGCAGGAAATTATGTTGCTAATTTATCAGATAATAAGAACTTGCCAGATGAAGATTTACAACCATAAAGGAGAAATATATATGTTAAAAAAAGTAAAAGAAATATATAGAAAAAAAATATCCTTCTTTAGATATAAAAGATGCTATTGAAGTGGCAACGGAATTTATTAATTAGGGCGAAATTTTCCCTCAGGTAAGCGCGAGAAAAAAACTTGATAGAATTTCTGATAGGTTGATATAAACGCACTCTTAGCAACAAGAAAAATGTTGTGAAAGGGTGTGTTTTTTATGAGTATAAAAAAGTTAGTGCAGATGTATTTAAAATATCCGAAATTTGCCAAGTAAAAAGGTGGTATTACAATGTGTGGAAATGTTAAAAAAGAAATGGAGCAACTTAAAACAAAAATATCCCAAGAAGAAAAAGAAAAACCAATTGGTATATTTTGAACTAATTGGGACTTGAAAAAAATGGAAGATTAATTTATAAAGTTATTGTTAGGAAAAACTAACAGGCGGGAGGTTTGTGTATGGAGCAGGAGAAGTTTCCAGAAATGAATATTATATCCAATGCCAACGACGTATTTCAAAATGAAGAATGTAAAGTGATGCGTTTGATGAACGAGACTGGGGAAGGCACGATGACGATATATCAGGTCTTTGAAGGCGTTTATATCATGTACAATAATTTTCACATGAAAGAATGCAAAACCGATTTTAACTCGGCGGATGATTTTTTGTGTATTGATCATTGTAGGGAAGGACAGATTGAGACTTGTGACAGGGAAGGAAATAATTGCAGTTTGACAGCGGGGGAGTTACGTGTAGATGATGGTACACATAACAATGGTACCTCAACCTTTCCACTAAATCATTATTATGGCATTACTATTGGCTTTGAGCTGAACAAGGCAAACAAAGCATTGAAAGGATATGTTCCCGACTTTTCTGTGAGTGCAGAGGATATTTTAAAAAAGTACTGTAGACAATCCAAGCCGTATGTCATTGCCTCCGCACCTGAGGTCAATCATATCTTTTCCGAATTATACAATGTACCAGCCAGCATTAAACATGAATTTTACAAAATAAAAATATTGGAGTTGCTGCTATATTTATCTGCTTTGGAAATTGATAAATATAAGGTGGAAAAACCGTATTTTTACAAGGGCGACATAGAAAAAATTCGTGCGATCCATAAGCTGATGACAACAAACTTAAATCGAATTTACACCATTGAGGAGCTAGCACAAAAGTTTGATATAAATGTCACAGCGTTAAAAAAATGTTTTCGAAACGAATATGGAACGCCTGTATTTACATATATGAAAAAGTATCGTTTAAATACAGCAGCCGTACTTTTGAAGCATAACAAGGAATTAAAAATCAGTGAAATAGCGGAAAGAGTCGGTTACACCAGCGCAAGCAAATTTTCTGCGGCGTTTGCAAGAGAAATGGGGAGAACACCATTGGAATACAGAAGGTATGGGGCATTAAAAGAGGTGTTAAATGATACAGATACCAATCTACATGTGTAGAACTTTGAAGTATGTATTGTTCCTGCATTTATAGGCAATCTGTTATGTGCAAAGTTGTATGGGAAACTGTTTGTATCGAGGTCTGAAAAGCCTATGGTTTATCAGGAAGTTATGAAACAATTGTTTTATCAAAATTATATAGAAAGGATTAGGATATATGGAACAGAAAAACAAACAAAAAGAAGAAAGTCCGATTGCATGGCTTTTTTCACAAGTAGGAGACAAAAAGCCCTATTTTGTTATGAGTATTCTATTGGCATTTTTGAGTGTCATAAGTGGAATTATGCCCTACTTTGTGGTGGCAAAGATAGTCAGCAATCTGGTAAGTGGAGAAAAAGATTTTAAAGTGTACATGATGCTTGGAGTATGGATGACCGTATTATTCCTTGGAAAGGTGGTATTTCATTCTATTTCTACCTGTTTATCGCATGGTGCGACCTTTGCCATTCTTGCCAACATACGAAAAAAATGTACTGACAAACTGGAAAAAATGCCCTTAGGGGATGTGCTGGCATACCAGGCAGGAAGTTTGAAATCGACTATTGTAGAAAGAGTGGATTCGATAGAAACTACATTGGCACATATTGTTCCTGAATTTACAAGTAATCTGTTGTCACCGATTATTGTGATTGTAGCGATTTTTGCATTAAACTGGAAGCTTGGTATTGCGGCATTGGTAACATTACCGATTGGAATGGTGTGTTTTATGCTTATGATGACAGCGGATTATGAAAAACATTTTAACCGATGCACAGAAGCAAATAAAAACTTAAATGATGTTTCGGTGGAATATATTAATGGTATCGAAGTAATCAAAGCCTTTGGAAAAGCAGAGCAATCCTACGAAAAATTTGTAAATGCAGCGAAAGAAGGGGCTAACAGTTATGTAGATTGGATGGCAAATTGTAATGTGTATATGACACTTGCGATGTGTATTGCACCTGCTACGATGGTTACATTACTACCAGTCGGAGCGGTTATGTATATGCATGGAACTGTAAATGCCATTACGCTTTTTACGGTTTTAATTTATGGAGTTGCAATCATAGAACCATTTATTCAGGTTATGTCTTATGAAGACGACCTTGCAAATATGAAATTGATTGTAAAAGAGGTTCGCACCATTTTGGATGCAAAGGAAATGGAACGCCCTGAGGTTTTGGGAAAAAATTGTCAACCTGTAGATTATTCAGTTCGTTTTGAAAAGGTGGAGTTTGGATATCAGGATGAAAAAGTATTACATGGCATTGATTTAGAAGTGAAGGACGGCGAATTTTTAGCTTTAGTTGGACCTTCTGGAAGTGGAAAATCTACTATTGCAAGGCTACTGGCTGGTTTATGGGATGTAGAAAAAGGAAGTATAAAAATCGGTGGAGTAGATGTAAGAAAATTGCCATTAGCTTATACCGCTGATCATATTGCATATGTTTCGCAGGATAATTACCTATTTAACCGAAGCATTCGCGATAATATTCGTATGGGAAAAACGGATGGAAATGCGACGGATGAGGAAGTAGAGAAGGTAGCAAAACTCAGTGGTTGTCATGACTTTATCATGAGCCTTGAAAATGGATATGATACGATTGTTGGTTCTGGGGGTGGACATTTATCAGGAGGAGAACGACAGCGAATCGCCATAGCCAGAGCAATGTTAAAGGATGCAGAAATTGTAATATTAGATGAAGCAACAGCATATACAGACCCAGAGAGTGAAGCTGTGATACAGGCATCGGTAGCAAGGCTTGTAAAAGGAAAAACCTTAATAGTCATTGCACATAGACTTTCTACCATTATAGATGCGGATAACATTTGTTGTATCAACGATGGTAAGGTAGAAGAAATGGGAACGCACAAAGAATTATTGGAAAGAAATGGATTATATAAGAAAATGTGGGATTCTCATATTTTGGTAAGAGATACTGTAAAGGAGGAGGCAGAATGATAAAAGTAATTAAGAAGTTTCTAAATTTTTGTCAGGAAGAAAATAGAAAACGATTTGTGACTTCTATTTGGCTTACTTTGATACAAGTGCTGTTTGAGGGACTAAAAGTGCCTGCCATCTATGTGTTGGTCAAAGCTGTATTGGAGGAGCAGGTTACAGTAAAGACGGCGGTTACTTGTTTTGGCATTATGTTAGCTAGTATTTTAGGGGCAGCATTTTGTAAAAATAAATCCACACTTTTGCAAACAAGAGCAGGTTATGGAACTTGTGCGGATAAGAGAATTGAAGTAGCGGAGCATTTGCGTTATGTACCAATGGGATATTTTAATGCGAATACATTAGGGCAGGTGATTTCGGTTACTACAAATACCATGCAGAGCCTTGAGAATGTTGCCACAAGAGTAATTATGGTGGTTTCCAATGCAGTATTAAGTACATCGGTTATTCTGTTGTTGATTTTTCTGTTTGATTTCCGAATTGGTTTGATTGCTTTGGCAGGAGTTTTGTTATTTGTTATCTTCAATCATTTGTTGATTGCCCGTTCTGCAAAATTAGCAAAGAATAAATTTCATGCAGATCAGAATTTAGTAGATAAAGTAATTGAATATGTGCAGGGAATTACAGAGGTGAAAAGTTATAAGCTGACGGGGGAGCAGTGTAGAGCATTGAATGCTGCCAATGAATATGGGGCAGACTTAAACTTAAAGATGGAAGTTAGTTTTGTACCGTTTATTGCCATTCAAAATTTTATCGTAAAAATGATAGGGGTAGCTATGGCAATGGCATCTATCGCCTTTTATTTGAATGGAACTATGGAATTGGCAGTTTGCATTGTTATGATCCTTGTTTCCTATATTATGTTTGCAGCTCTGGACAGTGCAAGTAGTTTCTCTGCTTTGTTGCGAGTAGTAGATGTAACGATTGATAAGGTAAATGAGATTATGGCTTCACCACAAATGGATTTAGAAGGAGAAAAAGTAGAAGCTGGAAATGCAGATATTGAAGTAAACAATATTTCATTTTCTTATGAAAGTCGTAAAATTATTGATGGCATCAGTTTGAAGATTCCAGCAAAAACTTCATTGGCAATTGTAGGACCTTCTGGTGGAGGAAAAACTACACTTACCAATTTGATAGCAAGATTTTGGGATGTAGATGCAGGGAAAATTACATTAAACGGAAAGAATATCAAAAAGTACAATTATGACAGCTTGATGGCAAACTTTAGTTTTGTATTTCAAAATGTGTACCTGTTTAAGGATACGATAGCCAATAACATCCGATTTGGTACACCAGAAGCGTCTATGGATAAAGTAGTGGATGCAGCGAAAAGAGCCTGTTGTCATGAATTTATTATGTCACTTCCAAGGGGTTACAAAACCGTCATTGGAGAAGATGGCATAAACTTATCGGGAGGAGAACGGCAGAGAATATCTATTGCCAGAGCTATTATGAAGGATTCACCAATTATTATTTTGGATGAGGCTACAGCAAACGTGGATCCTGAAAATGAGGAAGAACTAATCAAAGCGATAGAAGCCTTAACGAAAGAAAAGACGGTAATCATGATTGCACATAGATTAAAGACAGTGCGACATGCAGATCAGATTATTGTAGTGGATCAGGGAAAAATTAAGGAACAGGGGCGCCATGAAGATTTGATGAAACAAGAAGGAACCTATAAGAAATTTATTGAAAGTAGAGAGATGGCAGTAAGCTGGAAATTATAAAAAATTTGATAGGTAAGGCTGACTTGCGTGGGTATTGTAGTAAACAGTTACTATGATAGCCACGTATTTTTTGTAGGAAGATGCATCCCATCCAGCAAGTCACCAATAGGTGAGGGATATAGGAAGTTGATGTGAACTTGTCCACTTGTTATATTATGACTAATAAACTGGAAAAGACAAATTTAGTAAAGGGGATTGACAAAGCGAAAAAAGACAATATCATTGATAGTAGAACATGAATGTTTTGGGGAATCAGTACGTCAAGTTGAAAAAACTTGTCCTCGTTTTGGAGGTAAGTTAGTGGTTCGCATGGCAAAGCGGGGAGAGCATGTAGGGAATCAATTTTATGGATGTGAAAATTTCCCAAAATGCTGGTATAGAGAGGATATATAAGGAATGGAGTTGTTGATTTGATAAACGGAGAAAAATCAAATATCTGCAAACTGCTTGTAAAACTGCATATATAGAAAGGGGATATTCGATGTATTTTGAACAGTTATGGAAAGCATTTTCACAGATGGAAGAGGTAGAAGCCATTGCCTTGGGTGGTTCTAGGGCAGGACAAAATTTTGATGAAAAGTCGGATTACGATTTGTATATTTATTGTACAAAAGTACCTGAAGAAGAGAAACGAAAAGCAGTGCTGGAAAATTGTTGTAATTATATGGAGATTGGAAATCATTTCTGGGAGTTGGAGGATGATTGTACATTAAAGGATGGGATAGATATTGATATTCTTTATCGAAATCCGGATGATTTTGCAAATGAGGTAGCATCTGTTGTGGAACAACATTCTGCACACAACGGGTATACTACTTGTATGTGGCACAATTTAATACATAGTCGTATTTTGTATGATGAATCGGGAAAATTTGCTCAGATGCAGAAACGATTTGATGTGCCATATCCAGAAGAATTGCGGAAAAATATTATTGCACAGAATCAGAAATTGTTGACGGGTATGTTACCTTCTTATGATTTGCAGATAAAAAAGGCACTGAAGCGTCAGGATTGGGTTAGTGTAAATCACAGAACCGCTGCTTTTCTGGAATCTTATTTTGATATTATTTTCGCTATGAATCGTCTGACACATCCGGGAGAAAAACGGATGGTACAGTATGCAAAGAAAGAGGCAAAACAGTTGCCAAAAGATTTTGAAAAAAATGTAGAGAGTTTGTTGCAAAATCTTTTTGTCAAATCAGAAGAGGTAACAGATACTTTGCAAAAGATGATTGCAGCGTTGCAAACGTGCTTAGAACATGCGTAATAAAATTGTAAAGAAATATTCAAAAAAAGTATATTGCTTCTTCCTTCATTCCGTTTTACAATCGGATGTGCAATAGAAAAAAATGTGCAGAAGCGTGCATGGAAATGGAGGAAAAATTAGGATGAAACAAAAAAGAATTTTAAGAATGAAGAAAGTAGTATGTGCAGTAGTGGTAATGGCATTAGTAGGAGCATCCATATCTACGCAGCCAACACTGGCAGCAAAAAAGGCAGAAAAAAGAGGATGTTATTCTAATCTGGTGGATAAGAAATCACAGAAGGAAACAAAAAAGGCTTTAATGAATGCTGGAATTAGCGAGAAAACGGTGGATGCTTGGCTTGCACAGGTACGAAGTTACAACAAAACGATTCAAAACTCTGGATTGGTAAAGAAAGGTTTTGTAAAACTTGGAAAGAAAAATCCTGTTTATCCAGAGGGAAAGATATCAGAATTATGGAACAAAAAGAATAAATTATTTCTTGGTTACAATTGTCGTTTGACAGCGTTTACATTGCTGAAGGATTTTATTAAGGTGGAAGATACATCGAATCCAAATCCTACGGTGCTTTTTATGGATCAAGATGCGTATAACCATGCGCCAACTGCTCCGTTTTCAAAAAAGAAGTACAAGACATTTGAAAATTTATTTTCCAGCGTAAATACCATATACAGTAGTAATACAAAGAAACAAATTAATTATTTGACAAAGGCATGGAAAAAGAAGGGTATTAAAGTTTCTTCTAAGACAAAGGCATCTTTGATTACCGTAGTTATGCATTCTAGTTTTAGTAAGGAGGAAAATGAATTATACGTTGGACATACTGGCGTGTTGGTTCCTTTGAAAAATGGAAAATTGATGTTTATTGAAAAACTTTCTTTTGAGTTACCATATCAGGTTACTAAATTTGACAATCGTAAGCAGCTTAATAACTATTTGATGGGAATGTATGACACAGAATGGGGACAGGGCACCGCGCATCCGTTTCTTATGGAAAATACGAAATTAATGAAGGGGTATCACGTATTATCCACGAAGAAAGATGTAAAATAAGTTCGCGAAGTGGATTGTGAACAGCATTGGCAGCAAGAGGTAGCATTAGGAAAATAGTACAAATATGTCTAAAAGAATGGAGGGGCAGCAGATGAAAGAAAATTTGAATTGGGCGGTACTTGGTACAGGTGTGATTGCAAATGAGATGGCACAGGCATTACAAAAAATGGGGAAAAATCTATATGCGGTGGCAAATCGTACCCATGAAAAGGCGATTGCGTTTGCGAATAAGTATGATGTACAAAAGGTATATGATGAAATTGATGATATGTTTGAGGATGAAGATGTGGATATTATTTATATCACCAGTCCTCACAATACCCACTATGCATTTATGGAAAAGGCATTGCAACATGGAAAGCATCTTTTGGTAGAAAAATCCATCACATTGAATAGCAGAGAACTTGACCGTATGATAGCATTGGCGAACCAGAAGCAGTTGATTGTGGCAGAAGCAATGACTATTTGGCACATGCCTATCTATAAAAAATTATGGGAAATTGTAAAAAGCAATCAGTTGGGAAAGGTGCAAATGATAACGGTAAACTTTGGAAGTTTTAAAGAGTATGACATGAATAACCGCTTCTTCAATATGAATTTAGCAGGTGGTGCCATGCTTGATATTGGTGTCTATGCACTTTCCATCGTAAGAAGTTTTATGGACGAAACGCCAACAGATATTGTGAGTCAATGGAAAGCATCGCCGACAGGTTCCGATGAACAGGCAACAATATTATTGAAAAATAAGCAGGATCAGATGGCAACAGTAGCACTGTCGATGCATTCAAAGCAACCAAAAAGAGCTATGCTCAGTTGCGAAAAAGGATATATCGAAATTATGGAATATCCAAGGGCAGACAAAGCGGTTTTGGTGGATGCCGAAACAGGAGAGAGAACAGAAGTGGAATGCGGAGATACCTCGAATGCTCTTTATTATGAAATGCAAGATATGGAAGTTGCTGTGAAAACTGGGGATACCGCTTGTATGCATTTGGAGTATTCTAAAGATGTTATGGATATTATGACAATGTTGAGAAAAGATTGGAATATGAAATATCCAAATGAAGAGTGGTAAGAAGTAGAGATATAGTAGGGTTAGAGGCATTGCCTAAAAATCTTTCTTTATTGCTATATTGTTTGGCAAAATATAGTCACATTATGAAAAAGGGAAATTATATTGCAACAATCTTGATGTAATTGTTTCACTGTTGCTTTGGTCGAAGGCACTTTCAGATATTTGTCATTTATCTTATAAGAGGAAAAAACATGTGTAATAAATAGGCGTATGGCCAGTGTAGCATGAAATTGCTAGATTAGCCATACGCCTTGTTTTGAATTGTATTTAAAGTGGTTTTTTAGTTTTGTGCATCTGCTTTTGTATGTTGCTCTGTTCCCAATGGATGATGAGGAGGGGCATATAAGGTAGATAATTTTAATGGGCAACGACCTGTATTGATTACATTGTGCCAGGTTCCTGCTGGAATAAAAATGGTACTTCCACTGCAAATATTTTGCTGGAAGTTTAGTTCATCTTTGCAAAATCCCATACAAACCCTTCCAAAGCCTTGTTCAACCCGAATAATCTGATCCGTGTCCTCGTGGATTTCCAAGCCGATATCCGAACATACGGGAATACACATCAGTGTCATTTGCATCTTGTATCCAGTCCATAGTTCCGAACGGTAATGAGGATTTCGAATTGCCTCCTGTGCAACATTGGTTACCAGTAAATTAGGAGAATATTCTTCACAATCTGGTTTATGATCTTGACAATTACAATGCATAAAAGAAACCTCTATCATAGCTTTGTTATATGATATGAAATATTTTATTTTTGGTTCACTGTTTCTTTTTCAATTACAAATGCACTGGCAATGGATTTGTTCTGTTCTCCCATATAGATCGTTTTTACAATTCGATAAGTACCTTCGGATAAAGTTCCATAATAGTCTTTCCATTGAATTGTGTTGGAGTATTCATTTTTGTCATGTACAAGAATTGCAATTGCGGGAATGACTACCTTGTTTGCTTTTAGAGTGTTCCATTGTCCGTTTTCGTATTTTTGAATAGAAAATTCTAATCCGAAGGATATGTCATGCCCACTGGTATTTTTTATGGTAAGTGTTCCAGATGTATTTTTTACATCAGAAATACCGATGGATACACCGCAAGTTTCATTCATATAGATTTCTGTGTCTGTGGTTGGGGTACCTGTAGGAGTATCTGTAATAGAACCCCCTGTAATAGCACCTGGAGTTGCAGTAGGTTCCATAGGAGCTGGAGTTGCTGGCATGGCAGTAGGTGCTGGTGTTGTTTTTGGAGTTTCGGTAGGCTTTGGTGTTGTCCCTTTTACGGTAACTTTAATGATTGCCTTTTTCTTACCTGTACGGGCAGTAATATTGCATTTGCCTTTTTTCTTTGCAGTAATTTTTGTCTTTTTTCCTTTTGTTGTTTTTACCACTACCATCTTTTTATCAGAAGTTTTCCAGGTTACCTTTTGATTTGCAGATAAGGTTTTGCTTTCCCCTTCCTTTAGCGCACATTTTGTTACGGATACTTTCAATTTTGTATCTGCGTGTGTAACTGCTGGTTGTGCTGCACCAAGTAAAGAGGCTGTAATGCTGACAATTGCTAATGAGGTAACTACTTTTTTATGTTTCATAAATTTCACCTGTTCCTTTCGATTAAAGATGTTGATAAGTATTCTGTAAAGTTATTTTTTGAATTCTATTATACAATATATTTTTGTACTTTTTATGTTATTTTAGCCTATTTGGTGATTTTTTTGAAATTTGAGCTTGTGACAGGTCAGAAATAGAAAAGGAAAGTTAGGTGAAAGGATATACGAAGGCATCAAAAGTAATTAAAAAAGGGACATGTGGTAAAACTAAATAAGGTCGTTTATAAAGGAAATAAGGTATATTTCCAAGTGAAAAAAAGCAATGGAAAAACAGGATATATTGTAGCAACCAAACATATGAGTCCTACACTATATTTTGAAGAAGCACAGTTTGCAGGTTAGAAAAGTTTATTACATTTTTACATCGTACATGAAGAAAGGATAGAAGAGTTAGCTTCTATCCTTTTTTACTCTATAGAAGTCCCCACCCACTGCTTATTACTTTTCGCAATTGAAGTAGGGGACTTACTTGATTCGGTTAAACAATAGTCCAAGAATCTTTTTTGCGGAGAATTTCCATATCACAATTCGTAAAATCTTCAAAAGTTCCTTCTTTTTCGCCATGTGCATTGGATTTTTTTATGCAATGCATAACAATTATGGCAGAGATACCACTGCCTAAAAAAAGAGAAAATAATAGGTAAATAAAAGGTAGCATATTTATTAATCTCCTTCCTGTTCATTGACACGTATTTTGGAATAGTCTTGCATTTGTAAATCCATGGTAAGTGTTTTGCTGTTTTCATATTGTTTCCATAATCGAATGCTTTTTAACCAAACTAAAAGACCAGCCAGAGTAGTACCTTCTATTAAGGCATCCAGTAATTCGGGATTTGGCGTGATTACTATGAATAAAACAATGAAAATGAGTAAGGTAAAAGCAAGTGTTAATGGAAGAAAGGTCATAAAAACTCTTGCACGATCAATCGGAACGGTTCCAACAACTTTTCCGGTTTGTCCATTTACCATGATGGTGTAACTTTTATTTCTATATCGAAATACAAAGAACCAGGCGGGCAGCAAAATATCTTCCATTTTTTTGATATTGATTTCTGGGTCCTCAGAGAAAAGTGTAGGGATTGTTCTGTCCTCCTGTTTGATTTGTTGTTTCATTTTATAAACAAACAAATCCCTTGCACGTTTTTCTGCCTTTTTCTTTGTGATATAAATGTCTTCATCGGAGCAATCAGCATAAAATCCAGATAAGTAAACTGGTTCAAATGGCTTTAAACTTATCATTTCATAAGGTTCTAATCGTTTGGCCGATTCGTCATTGAAAGAAATGGAAGTATCTAAAGTAAGATTTCTAAATTTTGCGGTTCCTTCGCGCAAATAGCGTTTGACACGCCTGTTTTTCTTGGAAGGTTGTTCAATATATATTTGTACGTCGTTATAATCCAAATCGATTAGTTTGTAAGGAATATAAATACCACGTACATGTTCTGGTTTCACATTTTGAATTTCTTTTGGAATAAAGGAACCACTGGAAAGTCGAGCCTTCACTTTTTCCGTTGCAAGTGCTTTATTTATTCGAAAAGGAATTAAATATTTGGGTTGTTTTTGTTGGCTTATTCGGTCAAAGATTACGGTAGGTTGTCCACAATAGGCACAGTAGGTGGCACTTTCCACCTCATTGATGAGTAACTTAGCTCCACAAGCAGTGCAGTGATAGACAGGACAATCTAAAGTGGCGGTAGCACCAAAGGAAGAACGTTCTTTTTGCTGTTCTTCTGGTGTTTTTCTTTCTATTTCGTTTTCTGGTATGGACTGTGCCTGCAAAAGTGCAGGGTCCCAAATGGAACAGCAGGAATCGCAAACCATTCGACCGATTTTGGCGTCGTATTTAGTTGCTGCGCCACAATTTAAACAACGATATACCATGTTTTCTCCTCCGTGATTTCGATGGGTTTAAACAATTATTTTTGTAATCATCTTATATATATCTTTGTTTTATTTTAGCATATCGTGGGAAGAATAGAAAGAGAAAGAAAGTAGCGATTTGTGGTATAATCGCTACTTTCTTGTTACAACTTACAGGCTGGTATTTTCGGTACGGAAAATACCGTATGAACGTCTATCGTATGCAGTTTTGGCAATCCTACAGGTTACGATAGGTTTAGATGTTTAACTTTATTATTTTAAGAATGCAATAAATTGTTCAATGCCCGATTCCTTATTTAAAAGATTTGCAAAGGCTTTATTTTGTGCTTCATCTACGATTTCACCATATTGAATAAAATAGGTGTAGCCATCTCGATAGGCAATATAGTTTGCCATTGGATTTTTATCTTCAGCTTCTTCTGGTGACCACATACCTTTTATGCGGAATATGGTGAATAAAGTCATTTTTGTATTGTCTTTTTTACCAATAAAGTTTACTCTTTGACCGTTGGCATTGAAATCAGCATCTTTATAATTCTCTGTTTTCGGTGTTGTAATAACCTGTTTCAGCTCATCTGACAGTTGAAGAGAAAAGTTCATCTCTTTGTTCGTATACGTTGTTTTAGCAACAGCTTTTTCTGGATGGATTGGATAGGTAACACCCGCAAAGGTTACACTTACGATAGTATCAATATCTGTGATGGTAGGAAAACTCATAGAGATTTTTGTTGTATCATCATAGACATTTTCCGCATCCATATATTTAGTGTTTAAGCGTTTTCCATTTGCAAAGTCTACATAAAGGGCATCATTTGCCGAAGCTTCTGACATTTCTATTTTATTTTTAGTTTTCATAGTCAGGGAAATAGATGCAGATAAAGGTGTAATGCTTAAGGTATCCCAAACTGCTTTTCCACCATATACATTAATATTTTTGTTTACAGCATACTCTTTTGTTTTTCCGCTATAGGATACATTCCATTGTAATTTCCAGTTTCCCTTTGCCACGGAGGTAAACTTTTTCTTTTGATAGCCGAAATCTTTTGCATGAATCGTAATCTTACTGCCCTCCAGATTTTCACAACCTATTTTTAAAATATAGTTATAAATACCGTTTTCCAGTCCCATGCATTTTAAGTCTGAAATTTGTAAGCTGTCTTTACCTGGAATGGTAATGTTTAGATTTTTGAAGGCTGGAGTGGAAAGCAAATCGTCTTCTGCAGCTTTATTTTTGATTCCGGATACGGTCAATAATAAATAGCAACCGTAATCATCTCCAATTACCTGTTTGGCTGTTAAGGTAATGCCGTTGCTGGTAGCTGTTTTATTTAGATTTTGTACCATATTTTTGGTTGTATCTTTTAATTTATCTGCATCCTTTTTGTTTGCAGGAGAAGCAATTCTAAAGTAATCAGCCAAATGTGAATTTAAGTAGATTGCTCTGGCACCTGCTGTTATGGTACTTCCAGCTAATAAAACACCGATGACAGCAACAGCCACTTTTGTATGATTTTTTTTCATAATACCACGCTTCTTTCTTTTTGGTGTAATTGTCCGCACATTTTTTTCTGTTCCATTTTCCATTTGTTTTTTTTGTATTGCAATCTTGTCCATGACCGTATGCAATAGTTCCTTTTTCTCTTCCTCACGCATAACTTCCGTTTTTGGTTCTTCTTCTATGTACAGATGTAATGCTTCTAATTTTTCTTCTAAGTTTTGCTCCTTTTTTGTCATAGAAAAACCTCCTTCTAAACAAAATATTCCGTTCCATTTTTGCCCTGTTTGTTCACATTGTAACACCGCACTGTAACAATTGTATTTTTAACTTTTTGCGTCCTCTGGTTAGTTTATTTTCTACTATTTTTGCTGGTAGTTTTAATTGCTCCGAAATTTCCTTGATGCTGTATTGTTTGTAATAGCGATACAAGAAAATTTCTTTGTCGGGACTGTTTAGTGCATGAATTAAGGCATTTACTACTTCATAATCAGCCTTTCTTACCATTTCTTTTTCTAAGTTAAAATCCAGCGGTTGTTCCACTTCATCAATGTTATCTACGGGCCTTTTTTTCATAAGTTTTCGTCTTTTGTTAAGGGCTGTTTTTCTTGCAATTCCGTATAGATAAAACTTGATTTCTGCATTTCGCGTTACATCATATTGTCCATTTGCTATTCCAGACCATAGACCTACAAAAGTGTCTGCAATGGCTTCCTGAATATCTTCCTCTGGAAATCCTTTTAATATGGAATAGCAAATCGTTTTAATAGCATCACCGTATAAATCAATTACCATTGCCATACCAGCCTCCGTATCCTCCATCAATATGGCAATGAGTTCTTCTTCCCTCATGTTCATCATCTCCTACCTCTTGAAAAGCTTTTCATTATACTATTGGCATGAAAAAAGTTTTTCACTCACTATTTTTACATTTTTTTTGTAAAATGCAAATTATTTTTATGATATTGGAAAGTGTGACTTAAAAAGTAAAACATTCTGGGGGATGTGCAAAGATGCGAAAGAAGGTAGTTGCAAAAAGCGTGCAACCTGCATCTGGAATGAAAAATGTGCAAGTTTTTAGTCAGTGCGAGTTGTGGAGCAGCCCGTGTATTTGTTCATTTTTCTATCGGCAAAAAAAATATATATAAAATAGATTTTTGCAAATTTATTTGCCGATAGTGTGGTATACTATATCATAGAGGTAAAAAATATTTTGTGATGAATGGAGGAGAGTAAATGCGATACCTTTCTGTGGCTGAAATAGCTAAAAAATGGAATATATCGGAGCGTAGTGTGAGAAATTATTGTGCGCATAATCGTGTTCCAGGTGCATTCCTTAATGGAAAGACTTGGAATATTCCAGAACATGTAGAAAAGCCAGAGCGTATAAACAAGAAAAAGGAACATTCTAAAACATTGTTGGAGATTTTACAGGAAGAAAAAGCAAATAAGTATACAGGAGGCATTTATCATAAAACACAAATTGAATTAACCTACAATTCTAATCATATGGAAGGAAGTCGTTTGACCCATGACCAGACTAGATACATTTTTGAAACCAATACAATTGGTGTAGAAAATGAAATTCTTAGTGTGGATGACGTGATTGAAACAGTAAATCATTTTCGTTGTATAGATACTATCATTGATCATGCAAAATATACATTGACCGAAAGATTTATTAAGGAACTTCATTTGCTTTTGAAAAATGGGACGAGTGATTCTAGAAAAGACTGGTTTGCTGTGGGGGACTATAAAAAAATGCCAAATGAAGTGGGAGGAATGCATACAGCATTACCAGAAGAGGTTGCTGGTAAGATGAAATTGCTATTGAAAGAGTATAATGCAAAAGAAGAGAAGAGTTTCGAGGATATTTTAAAGTTTCATGTGAAGTTTGAAAGAATCCATCCATTTCAGGATGGTAACGGTCGTGTTGGTAGATTGCTTATGTTTAAAGAGTGTCTGAAATATAATATTGTTCCATTTATTGTGGAAGATAGTTTAAAGATGTTTTATTATCGTGGATTAAAGGAATGGGATTTAGAAAAGGGATATCTATTGGATACTTGTTTGGCAGCACAGGATAGATATAAAGCATATTTGGATTATTTTAGGATTGTATATTAGTTTCCGCAGTATGAATAGTAACTGCTTGCTCACCGTATCTATTTTTAATTTTATTTTAATGGTAAATATAGTTATTATGTGATAAAATTACATTGCAAAAATAAGTTTCATGGAGCAAAAAGTTTAGATACGTTGTTTTTGTTTCAAAGGGAGGATGAAAAATGATGAAAGATTATGCAAAGCAGTTAAAGGAGTTACAGATTGAGATTGCCAATAAGGAAAGAAATGGTAAAGAAATAGATGATTTGGAAGCTTCCTGTATAATTTAAATAGGTCAAGATATTGACGAAAAAAAT
>ERZ780168.2159-NODE-2159-length-18179-cov-3.785092_pt1 | contig 18179 bp, 13 predicted proteins | sample MGYA00510981_ERZ780168 | MGnify/ENA primary metagenome ERZ780168 (study PRJEB29588, sample SAMEA2158769) | human gut metagenome | biome: human gut; feature: human-associated habitat; material: faeces | place: Denmark | collected 2008/2010 ...
AAAGTCCGAATAGGGGGCGTAGGCGTTTTCCCGGGCGCGGGAGGCAGCTTGCAGAAGCGCGAGTTCCTCGTCTGGGAGGTCCTGTTCGGTGGGGTAGCAGGTATAGGAAAAGGTGAAGTGCTGTTCTTTTTTCATGGAAAGGTGGGGTTTATGGCGGCAAGGTAGCGCATTTTTCCTCCTTTTGCAAGCGGGGAGGGACAAGGAACGTTTTTCGCACGGAACGATTCGTTTTCTGCGGAGGCTTGTGTATTTTTACACTCGGAAAAAATAAATGACAGATCACGATGAAGGAAGAAAAAATAGCAGAGTTCCGCCGCGACAACCTCGGATTTGTGTTCCAGGACTTCAATCTTCTCGACACATTCTCGCTGAGAGATAATATCTTTCTTCCCCTCGTTCTGTCTGGACACAAATACAAGGAAATGGAGGAAAGACTTGAACCTATCGCGAAAAAGCTCGGTATAGCAACGCTGCTTGACAAGTTCCCCTACGAGGTTTCGGGAGGACAGAAGCAGAGAGCCGCAGTCGCACGAGCTCTTATCACAAAGCCCATGCTTATCCTCGCGGACGAACCGACAGGCGCACTGGACTCACGCTCAACCGACGACCTGCTCCGCATTTTCTCCGATATAAACCGAGACGGACAGACTATCATCATGGTAACGCACAATATGCAGCAGGCAACCCGTATTTCGGATAAAACCGCATTCTTCCTGCTGGGAGAACTCATTGAATACGGAGATACCGAGCAGCTGTTTTCTATGCCAAAGCAGAAAAAGACGGAAGACTATATCACCGGACGTTTCGGCTGATAATCCCGATACGCCGGATAAAAAACAGCAAAGAAAATGAGAAGAAAATAAGAAGGCAGAAATGGAGGAAAACATGAGAAATCGATTTGACAGACAGCTTAGTACTTTAAATGATGAGCTGATTGAAATGGGCAGTATGATTGAAAAATCCATTGAAACGGCAATCAAGGCACTGGTCAATCAGGATGTGGATTTAGCAAGACATGCAATTGAGGCAGATGAGGAGATTGACCGTCAGGAACGTATTATTGAAGACCTATGTCTGAAACTGCTGTTACAGCAGCAGCCGGTTGCAAAAGATTTAAGACTGATTTCATCCGCATTAAAAATGATTACGGATATGGAGCGAATCGGCGACCACGCTTCGGATATTTCAGAAATCACAATTGCACTGGCAGACCAGCCGTATATTAAGAAACTGGAGCATATCCAGCAGATGGCAAAAGAAACAATGATTATGCTGGTGGGAAGCATTGAGGCCTTTGTAGATAAGGATTTGGAAAAGGCGAATGAAGTCATTAAGCGGGATGACGTAGTCGATGATTTATTTGATAAAGTAAAAAAAGAATTGATTCAGATGATTCATGAAAATGCGGATAAGGGTGAGCAGGCAGCTGATCTTTTGATGGTTGCTAAATATATGGAGCGGATTGGCGACCACGCAACCAATATTTCGGAGTGGGTTATTTTTTCCATTACAGGAGAACACAAATCCATGAATTAATCCACATAATCAGAGAATAGATTTTGCAAAATCTCCGGAGATGTAAAAGAAATGTAAAATTTACATGGATTTTACATAGGTTTGACAGAGATTTCATAAATGTATTTTATACTTCATTTTGCAAACGATAAATATTACAAAGTTGAATGGAGTGCAAAATGAGTATTTTTAATGTATTATCAATGATTGGCGGACTGGCGCTTTTTCTTTATGGTATGCACCTGATGGGAGAAGGTCTTTCCAAAGCATCCGGTGGTAAACTGGAAAGTATTCTTGAAAAATTAACATCAAATCCGGTGAAGGCAGTGCTGCTTGGTGCAGGTGTTACGGCGGTCATCCAGTCGTCTTCGGCAACGACGGTTATGGTTGTCGGCTTTGTCAATTCCGGCATTATGAGGCTGTCACAGGCGGTCGGCATTATTATGGGTGCGAATATCGGTACGACGGCAACCTCGTGGATTTTAAGTCTTACAGGAATTGAGGGCGACAATTTATTTGTCAACTTATTAAAACCGTCATCCTTTTCACCGGTCTTAGCGATTATTGGTGTTGTCTGTATTATGTTTGTCAAAAAACAGAAGGTACAGGACATTGGTAAAATTTTAGTCGGCTTTGCCATTTTAATGACGGGTATGGATGCCATGAGCAGTGCAGTAGAGCCGTTGGCAGATGTACCGCAGTTTACACAGATTCTGACAATGTTTTCCAATCCGGTACTCGGTATGCTTGCCGGTCTTGTATTGACAGCGATTATTCAGAGTTCTTCGGCTTCGGTCGGTATTTTACAGGCGCTGTGTTCAACCGGTTCACTTGGATTTGCAACGGTCATTCCGATTATTATGGGACAGAATATCGGTACCTGTGTAACAGCACTGATTTCAGCAGTCGGTGCGAATAAAAATGCGAAGCGTGCGGCACTGGTACATCTGTATTTTAATATCATTGGAACAATTGTATTTATGATACTGTTTTATTCAATCAATGCATTGTTTCCGTTCTCATTTATGGAAGAGTCTGCAACACAGGTTGGCATCGCAGTTGTGCATAGTACGTTTAATATTTTTGCGACTTTGCTGCTGCTGCCATTTGGCAATATGCTTGTGAAACTGGCATGCCTGACAATCCGTGATAATCCAAATGATGCGCTGGATAATCCGGCAGACGAATTTTCACTGCTTGATGAGCGTTTCTTGGATAAACCGAGTCTTGCCATGGAACACTGTATGCAGGTGACTAATAATATGGCAGAACTGTCTAAAAGATGTCTGTTTACGGCAATAGGACTTTTCAGGGATTATAGTGATACCCAGTCAGAGGCCGTCAGCACAATGGAAGAACGCGTAGACCGGTATGAGGATATGCTGGGGACATATTTAATGAAATTAAGTGGAAAAGATTTATCGGCAAAGGATTCGGAAAATTTATCACTGATGTTACATACAATCGGTAATTTTGAAAGAATTTCAGACCATGCATGCAACCTGTGTGATGCAGCAAAGGAAATGGCAGAAAAAAATATGGCATTTTCAGAAAAAGCCACACAGGAGCTGCACATTTTCACAGAAGCCGTAAAAGAGATTGTAAATACTTCATTTTCGGCATTTAAGAAAGAAGATGTAGAACTTGCGGGAACGGTTGAACCGCTGGAGGAGGTTATTGATGATCTGAATATGGAGTTAAAGACACGCCATATCCGCAGATTAAGAGAAGGAAAATGTACGATTGACCTGGGATTTGTCCATTCTGATATTACAACAAATTACGAGCGTATTGCAGACCACTGTTCCAACATTGCGGTGTGTCTGATACAGGTAAAGCAGGAAGGATTTGACACCCATGAATATCTTGGTACAATAAAAAGAGAAGATAACGAACAATTTAAAAAGCAGTATGCAGTATTTGAAGAAAAATACCGTCTGCCGTAAAAAATATACTCCGTGCCGGTTTAAAGCAACAATGCAGTTAAAAGCCGTTTAAGCCGGACACGAGGCAGGGAATGGAGGAAATGATGGCACTTATATATGTTGTGGAAGATGATAAAAATATCAGTGAAATCGAAAGCTTTGCATTAAAAAATGCAGGACATCAGATTGTAGAATGTGCGTGTGCAAAGGAGTTTCACAAGCAGGTACAGGAGCGGATACCGGATATGGTGCTGCTTGATATTATGCTGCCGGATGAAGATGGGCTTTCTATTTTGAAAAAACTGCGTGCAACACCGGAAACAAGGAGAATTCCTGTAATTCTGGTAACGGCAAAGACCACAGAAATTGATAAGGTCAAGGGACTGGATTCGGGTGCCGATGATTATCTGACTAAGCCGTTTGGCGTCATGGAACTCATTTCCCGCGTAAAGGCGCTGCTGCGCAGGGTTGGCGGCATGGAAGATGAAAAATTCTTACGGGTTGGCATTTTGTTTATTGATGATGAAAAGCACGTTGCTTATGTAGATGATAAACATATTGAACTGACCTATAAGGAATATGAACTGCTCAAGTATCTGACGATTAATCAGGGAATTGTACTGTCCCGCGACAATCTTATGGAGAAAATCTGGAGTTCGGATTACGAAGGCGAATCAAGAACGCTGGATGTCCATATCAAAACACTGCGGCAGAAGCTTGGAAAAGCCGGGTCTTATATTAAGACTGTGAGAAATGTCGGCTATTTCATTGATTTGGATACAGATGTGTAATAATCCTTATATGTGGAATTATTACGGGCAGGAGTGCATATGAAAAAGAAAATCAACATTCAATTTTTAATTATTACATTACTGGCGATACTGACAACGGTATCGCTTTCTATCTTTGTATTTTACGAATTATTCAAGCAGGAAGTGATGGCAGACTTAAAAACGAACACACAGCTTCTGGTTGAAACGGATGCGTGGGAGCAGATTGTGGAAAAGAAGGATGCCGGGGCTTTAGACGATGGTGTGAAGCAGCTCCGTCTGACACTGGTAGACGGTACCGGAGAAGTTATTTTGGATACCAATGCAGAAGTCGGCAGTATGGACAATCACAGTGCAAGACCGGAGATTTCACAGGCACTGCAGGCCGGAGAAGGGCAGGCAATCCGCCAGTCCAGCACAATCGGTAAAAATGCGTTTTATTATGCCATACGGCTGGAGAACGGAAGTGTCCTGCGCACGGCAAAGGAAGCAGGCAGTATCACAAGTGTTTTCGAGAGCATTCTGCCGGTAATCGTAATTTTATGCGTACTGTTGTTTGCATTGTGTATGATCCTCTCACATTTCCTGACGGGGAGCATTATTGAGCCGATTGAAAATCTGGCAGATAATCTTGATGCTTCGGATTCCGTAAAGGTGTATAAAGAACTGGTACCGTTTGTACAGACAATCAAAAAACAGCATGAGGATATTATGCGCAATGCCACCATGCGGCAGGAATTTACGGCAAATGTGTCCCATGAATTAAAGACACCGTTGACGTCTATTTCCGGATATTCCGAACTGATTGAGAGTGGAATGGCAGCAGATGAAGATATTGTGCGTTTTGCGGCGGAAATTCATAAAAATTCCAATCGTCTGCTGACTTTGATTAACGATATTATCCGTCTGTCGGAATTAGATCAGGTAGAGGAACAGAACTGCTTTGAAGAACTGGATATTTATGATATTGCACAAAATTGTGTGGAGATGCTTCGCCTGAGTGCCAAGAAGCACGATGTTACCATGGAATTACACGGTGTACACCGCATTATCTGTGCCAACCGCCAGATGATGGATGAACTGGTCTATAACCTGTGTGACAATGCCATCCGATACAACAATCCGGGCGGCAGGGTCGATATTACGGTTGATGCAGCCGTTGCATTTGATAAAACGGCAGAAACTGGAGCAACGATTATTGAGGTCAAGGATACCGGTATCGGCATTTCAAAAGAACATCAGGAGCGTATATTTGAGCGCTTTTACCGCGTGGATAAAAGCCGTTCTAAATCAACGGGAGGAACAGGACTGGGGCTTGCTATTGTAAAGCATATTGTGGCTGCCCACAAGAACGCATTCCTGTCGCTTACAAGCGAACCGGGAAAAGGAACCTGTATCCGTGTGGCTTTTAAAATGAAGACAAATTTGGAGTAAAAAAATGTATTTTTGGCGCAAAGCCTGCAAACAAGCGGGATAGAGCGCATAAGGGATGAAAAAAAAGTCCAATATGTAGACAATGTCCGGAAAATACAGCGTTTATATAAAACAAAAAACTGTTCATAAATAGTTTATAGAGTTTTTATTTACAAAATAGTTAACATGTGTTATTATTTCACAACGATAATATATAACACTGTTAACTATTAATTTTTTTGCAGTAAAAAATCACCGCGAAACAGCATAGGACGGTGAAGATCACAGCCGGAAAGGAGGAATTTTTGTGCAAAAAGAGTATGCGGAGCTGTTTTCCGCATTTACACAGTTTAGAAAGCTGCATATGTCGGATTTATTTCCGAATATGAACCATTCGGAATTTGCCACCCTGATGCATCTTGGCGGGGCAAATAAGTGTCTAAACGAAGAAAAAGTCAAGGTTTCTACACTGTCAGAGAGGATGCGTATTAATATTACTGCCGTGTCCCGGACATTAAAAGTACTGGAAAAGAAGAATTACATCCAGCGGACAGTCAGCGCGCAGGACCGCAGAATTACATATGTGGAACTGACCCCGGAGGGGGCAGAGGTACTGGCGGAAGCGGAGGAAACAATGAATACATTTACGGCAAAGGTGCTAAGCAGCCTGAAAAAAGAAGACGTAATCCGTCTGACTGCGCTGATGAACCAGCTTTATGAGGCATCAGAAGCAGAAATAGAGAAAAGAAAAAAGAAAGGTGATGTGACAGAATGAGTAGATTTTTTAAGACGTTAAAGCCTTATTGGAAATCTGTACTGCTGATTATCGCACTGCTTGTATTACAGGCATATGCAGATTTATCGCTGCCGCAGTATACATCGGATATTATTGATACAGGTATCCAGAATGGTGGTGTTTCACACTGTATGCCGCAGGCAGTCACAAAGGAAGAATTTGAACTGGCAAAGGTTTTTATGACAGAAGATGAGGTCGCAATATGGGAAGACAGTTACCGGGAAGACGGTGATGTGTACCGCTTGGATGTGACCGATGAAAAGAAGCTGGATGAATATGATGATGAATTTGTGACAGCATTTATTTTAAACAATCAGACATCGGCAGTAGAGGAATCTGCTTTTAAACAGCAGATTGCCGCACAGTCCGGTCAGGACCCTTCACAGCTTGAAAATGTTCCGGTGGAAATGCTCGGACAGCAGATGGGCATTGAACTTTCAACCTTTAAAAAAGAGATTGAAGATGTTGACGGCAATGTAGTACTTGCAGACTGTGTGGATATGCGTCCGGTCTTTCAGATGATGCTTGCACAGGGCAGAATGACAACGGATGATATTGTTTCCATGCGTGACACGTTGCAGGAAAAAATGGAGAGCATGGGCAGTTCACTGATTCTTTCCATGGGTATCTCTTATGCAAAGAACATGGACAGTGCCGCCGGTGTAGATATGGATAAGTTACAGACTGATTATCTGTGGGCATCAGGCATTAAAATGGTGCTGATGGCACTGTTAGTTGCAGTGATTACCGTATGTGTTGGTATGCTTGCGTCGCGTGTGGCAGCCGGTGCAGGACGTGATCTGCGTGGCAGTGTATACAAAAAAGTCATGGGCTTTTCCAGTGCGGAAATGGATCGTTTCTCAACGGCATCCCTGATTACACGGACCACCAATGATGTACAGCAGATTCAGATGGTGATTGTATTATTACTGCGTATGGTATTATATGCGCCGGTGCTTGGTATCGGCGGTGTTATCAAGGTATGGCAGACAGGTGCCGGAATGGGCTGGGTAATCGGTTTTGCTGTTGCGGCTATTATGGCACTCGTGCTGTTTTTAATGGTTGTTGCCATGCCGAAGTTTAAATTAATGCAGAAGCTGGTTGACGGTGTCAACTTAGTTTCAAGGGAAATTCTTACCGGACTTTCTGTTATCCGTGCATTCGGAAGGGAAAAGAAGGAAGAAGAACGTTTTGATAAAGCCAATAAAAAGCTGACAAAGACCATGTTATTTACCAACCGTGTCATGACATTTATGATGCCTTGCATGACCTTTATCATGTACGGACTGACGGTTCTGATTGTATGGGTTGCGGCACATAAGATTGACAACGGCAGTATGCAGGTGGGTGCAATGACAGCATTTATTACGTATGCAATGCAGATTGTTATGTCCTTCTTAATGCTGACGATGATGTCTGTTATGCTTCCGAGAGCGGCAGTTGCGGCAGACAGAATTGATGAAGTATTAACTGTAAAATCTGAAATTGTAGACCCTGAAAAGCCGGAAACACTTGAAAAGAAGGAAGGTGTTGTACGCTTTAACCATGTAAGCTTTAAATACCCGGGTGCAGAACACAATGCCCTTGAAGATATTGATTTTGTGGCTGAACCGGGTAAGACAACGGCGATTATCGGCAGTACGGGCTGCGGTAAATCAACGCTTGTAAACTTAATACCAAGACTTTACGATGTTACGGAAGGTTCGGTGACAATCGACGGACACGATATCCGTAACATTACCATGAATGAACTGCGTGATGAACTCGGCTTTGTGCCGCAGAAAGGTGTGCTGTTTTCCGGTACGATTGCAAGCAATCTCCGTTATGGCAGAGAAGATGCAACCGATGAAGAAATCCGTGAAGCGGCTGAAATTGCACAGGCATCGGATTTTATTGAAGAAAAAAGTGCAAAATATGACAGTCCGATTGCACAGGGCGGTTCTAACGTATCCGGTGGACAGAAACAGCGTCTGTCGATTGCAAGAGCCATTGCAAAGAATCCGAAGGTCTTCATTTTTGATGACAGTTTTTCCGCACTCGATTTAAAGACCGATGCGGCACTCCGTAAGGCACTGGCAGAAAAGGTATCCGACAGCACGGTTATTATCGTTGCACAGCGAATCAGTACGGTGCTTCATGCAGAGCAGATTCTTGTCATGGATGAAGGCAGAATCGTCGGCAGGGGAACACATGAAGAACTGCTTGCAAACTGCGAAGTATACCGCCAGATTGCAAAATCGCAGATGTCAGAAAAGGAACTCGGACTTGCGGGTGATACAGAAAGGGAGGAACAGTAATTTATGGAAAATAAAGATGTAAAAATGCCTCCGAAGACAAGAGGACCGATGAGAGGACCAGGCAGAGGTATGATGCCAGGAGAAAAAGCCAAAGACTTTAAATGGTCTATCGGCAAATTACTTGCGTATCTTGGAAATTACAAAATCGGCATTATCGTAGTGATGATTTTTGCGGCGTGTGCGACCGTGTTTAACGTTGTCGGTCCAAAGGTTTTAGGTAAAGCCACGACAGCACTTTCCGAAGGGCTGATGAATAAAATCAACGGCACCGGCGGCATGGATTTTAACTATATCGGAAAAGTCCTTTTATTTGTGCTGGGATTATACAGCATCAGCGCCGTTTTCAGCTTTATACAGGGCTGGATTATGACGGGGATTACACAGAAGCTGTGTTACCGGTTAAGGAAAGAAATTTCCGAAAAAATTAACCGTATGCCGATGAAATATTTTGAAAGCAGAACTTACGGTGAAGTATTATCGCGTATTACCAATGATGTAGATACCCTCGGCATGGGTTTAAACCAGAGCATTACTACGATTATTACCGCTGTTGCAACCATGCTTGGTGTATTGGTGATGATGTTAAGCATTTCACCGCTGATGACACTGATTGCAGTCATTATTCTGCCGGTGTCAGCCGGACTGATTTCATTTGTTGTAAAGAAATCACAGAAATATTTTAAGACACAACAGGAATATTTAGGCCATATCAACGGACAGATTGAAGAAACCTACGGCGGACATACCGTTGTAAAGTCTTTTAACAAAGAGGCTTCTATGGTTAAGCAGTTTGACGAAACCAATACGGTATTGTATAAATCCGCATGGAAATCGCAGTTCCTATCCGGAATGATGCAGCCGATTATGAATTTTGTCGGAAACTTAGGCTATGCCTGTGTGGCATTAAGCGGAGGTCTTCTTGCAATTCAGGGCGCGATTACAATTGGTGATATTCAGGCATTTATCCAGTATGTTAAGAATTTCACACAGCCGATTACACAGATTGCACAGGTTATCAATCAGGTACAGTCTATGGCAGCAGCCTCCGAGAGAGTATTCGAGTTCTTAGAGGAGGAAGAAGAAGACCAGTTTGCGCAAAATCCGGTACGCTTAGATAAAATCGAAGGCTGTGTGGATTTTGAAAATGTACACTTTGGTTATAAAGAAGATCAGACAATTATCAATGATTTTACCGTACATGTAAAACCGGGTCAGAAGGTTGCCATTGTCGGTCCTACAGGTGCCGGTAAGACAACGATTGTGAAGCTGCTCATGCGTTTTTACGATGTCGGCAGCGGTGCTATTTTAGTAGACGGACACAATATCAAGGACTTTAACAGACGGGAATTAAGAGATGCGTTTGGCATGGTGCTTCAGGATACATGGCTGTATAAGGATACCATTATGGAAAATATCCGTTACGGAAGACTGGATGCAACCGATGAAGAAGTTATTGCGGCGGCAAAAGCAGCGCATGCACACCACTTTATTGAAACCCTGCCGGGGGGCTATCAGATGGAATTAAATGAAGATGCAAGCAACGTTTCACAGGGACAGAAGCAGCTGCTTACAATTGCGAGAGCAATTCTTGCAGACAATCCGATTCTGATTCTGGATGAAGCGACCTCTTCTGTGGATACCCGTACAGAGATTCAGATTCAGAATGCAATGGATAACCTGATGAAGGGCAGAACGAGCTTTGTCATTGCCCACCGTCTGTCTACGATTAAAGATGCAGACGTGATTCTTGTCATGAAGGACGGCGATATTGTAGAACAGGGAAATCATGAAGAACTTCTTGCAAAGGGCGGCTTCTATGCAGACCTTTACAATTCACAGTTTGATGAGGCAGAAAGCGCGTAAGATACGGGAATTTTGATAAAAAATGGAAGTTATTAAAGATGAATATTTAAAATATTAATTCAAAACAAAGAGTAAAAAGGAGAAACAGCCTGGCAGAGGTTTTTTCTCCTTTTTTCACGGATAGTCCTTGCAAAACTTTAGAATTTCTGTATACTTGAAATGTTAGGTGTTTTCATGGCAGAGCCGGAGGAATTTGATGAAACAGATTGCGTGGGTAAAAGTTATCCAAAACAAATATATAAAAAGATGTATGAGTATTGTGGGAATTGTAATCGTTTTACTGGGTGCCATGTTGTTATATCATATTACAGGTTTAAGAAAAAATGAATATACAAAAAAGGAGCCATTGCTTTTAAACTGGACTGTTGTCAGTGAAAATCAGACGGATACGGATGTGGATTTGAATACATTCCGCTTTGATAATATTTTAACAGACAAAAAGACAGTATATTTATCCCGTACTTTTGTGGATAAAGGGCAGTTTCAATCACCGGTACTTGTGGTTCAGACGCATAATGCAGCGTTACGTGTCTTTGTGGACGGAGAATGTATTTACAGTTACGGGCTGGAGCGGTATGACTGCGGGAAAATGGTTGGAAGCGGCATGCACAGCATTGCTATGCCTAAAGATGGAGAACAGCATGAACTGATGCTGGAATTTAAGGCAAACGGTGATTCTTATGTTACCCGGATGAACGATATTTATATTACCGATTATGCAACAATTTACACTGATTTTTTAGTGACCAACAGAGTTACTTATGCACTTAGTGTCTGCCTTTTGTTTATCGGATTTGTCCTGCTTTTGCTTGGGATGGTTATGATGCTGACGCGGACCTGGTTTACACATTTGATATCACTGGGAATTTTCTCGCTGATGGTAGGTTTATGGACGATGGGGAAATATAATATCCTACAGATTTACCGGGTACCGATATGGCTGTGTACCTTTATTGAGTATGCCAGCATGTATATCGGTCCGCCGTCTCTGCTGCTTTTTTTCAGGGATTATCCGAAAAAAGCAGACAGCAGATGGATAACGTGGATGTATTACATGATTTTCTGGGTAGATAGCGGTGTGACGGCACTTTTATTTGTGCTTCATTTTTCAGGTGTCTGGCATCTTCCGCATATGCTTCGGCTGGAACAGGCATTTGTAGCAATTGCCTTTGTTTATCTGATTATATTAATGATTGCCTGTGTTAGAAAGGGAAACCGGCAGAGCAGACTGGTTATCTGCGGTGTGATTTTGTTTTTGCTGTGTATCGGAGCGGAATGGTCAGGTTATATGGCAGGAAAATACTGGGGTCATGAAATGTCATGGACAACAGGATTTTCATCTTTGGGAACTGTGATTCTGATTAGTATTTTACTGCTCTCATTAAGCTGGGATATTGCGGGAAAAATGGTCGACGAAAAAGAACAGGCAGTTCTTTATAAAATGGCATATACGGATAATCTGACGGGGCTTTATAACCGCCGTTTTTGTGAAGAACGGTTAAAATCATATCGTTATAATAACATTCCATTTACAATTTTTAATTTTGATATGAATGGGCTGAAAGCCACGAATGATACCCATGGGCATAGCAGTGGGGATAAGCTGATTAAGGGGTTTGCTGATATTTTAACAAAGACGTTTGGAGACAAAGGCATCGTTGGCAGAATGGGCGGCGATGAATTTATTGTAATTGTAGAAAACATCGAAGAACTTAATTGTCAGGAAGAAATCCGACATTTTCAAAAAATTATGAGTGAGGCAAATAAAGCACAAAGTGGGTATGTTTACAGTACGGCATACGGCTATGCAGACAGTTCTGAAATTGTGTCAGACGGTGAAATACGCGATGTCAACATGGTTTACAGACTGGCGGATAACCGCATGTATGAGAATAAAAAGACATGCCATGATGCAAGAAAATAGTTAGAAAGTGGAAGGAACAAAGGAATTTATGAATAGGACTTACGACAAATTTCAGGTAGTATTACTAAGCGAAGTAAAAGGGAAAGACAGCAATGCGTTTATTTTTGAATTACGTCTTACTTCGGAGGACAATTGTCGTATCAGAATTATAGATTTTGACGCATTTGATATTGACGGAAACAAGTACAGCGCGGGAGCGGATAAAATCAGTACAACAGATGTGATTTTAGGACACAGCAAATTTTTTGCTGAAACCAAAAAGATTAATGTAAAAATCAGTTCGCAGTTTAAAGCAAGAATCGGCTGTATGGCAGTCTTAACGGTTGCCTGCATTGAAGATAAACAGCAGATGAAATTCTGTTTCCAGAGAAAAGGAACAAACCGCTGGGATTGTGTCGGTGTGGAATTTATGGAGTATGAAGGTCTTCCGGCAGCAGAAGAAGAACCGGTGGAAACAGAAGGAACTTTAGAACCGGTTGAAGAACTGACTGACAAAGCAGAAAAACAGGTACAGGCGCAGACGGAAGCACTGACACAGACTGGAGCTTCGGCAGTGAAAGAAGACGGTGAAGAACAGGCAGCAGTGGTAGTACAGGATTCTCCGGCAGAAGACATCCCGGCAGCACAGGATGAAAAAGCTGCAGCAGAATCACTTGAAGAATATCTGGAAAGAGAAGGCACAGAGTCCGTCTTAGGGCTGTCCATGAAGGAATTTGTCAATCGTTTTGCATTAGGTACACAGACAGTAGAAGATGTTTTAAAGCAGTTAAATGTCAATGTGGCGCAGGAAGAAGAACCGGCAGAAACAATCAGTCAGCCGGCGCCGGTATCCCAGCCGGAGGAAGAAGAGCAGGAGCAGTCCATAGAAGACTATTTAAACAGTCTGATTGAATTTGATGAAAAATCATCGGAAACCATCGGTCTTGCCGTTTCTAATATGAGAATCCGTGCAGAAGAACAGGGTGACACCGTCTGTCCGGTTCTTTACTGTGAGGTCAGCTATTCCAAAGAAACCTATGTATTGGTGCGCTGTCCGATGATTAAGGTGATTTTTTACGATGCAAAGGGATGTATCGACAATGTTGCCATGCATCCGGTATCCCGTATCCATACAGGTCAGGATATTGTTGAAATGGCATTTAAGAAGTCCACAGTGAAAAATTGGAAAAACAAGAGCAAAATCAAAGTACTCGTAACGCTGTAAAATAGATAAAACATTTTTTTGGTTAAAACATAAAACATAAAAAATAAAAGAATTAAAAGAAGAAAGCTGCGCAGCCGGAACAAAAACGGCTGTGCAGCTTATTTTATAAAGTTCTGAAAGCTTAAAGGATGTTGGCTGATATGCAGCTGGTATATCGATATAAAGGATTCTGATAATTACGGTTTTTAAAACTACATCATATTGAAATAAATGTAATATCATCTTGACAAAAAAACAAAGAAGCGGTATAACATAAATAGTTTGAGAATCAAAATATTGTATTTCTGAACGAAAAAAATACTGTTATGGCAGATGAGAAATTACCTGCGGAATGGAGAAGAATATGAATAATCAGTTACCACAACTTATATTAGGAGATGTTATTGTGCCGGTGCCGGTGATTCAGGGCGGCATGGGTGTTGGAGTGAGTCGAAGCCGTCTTGCGGGAGCAGTTGCAAAAGAAGGCGGTATCGGTGTGATATCAACAGCACAGATCGGTTATGACGAGGAAAATTTTGAAAAAAATCCGGCGGAGTGTAACTGCAGGGCAATAATAAAACACATTGCGCAGGCAAAAGAGATTGCAGGCGGAAACGGACTGGTCGGTGTGAATATCATGGTGGCATTAAAGCATTACAGACAGCACATTGAAACGGCGGTAGAAGCGGGTGCAGATGTCATTATCTGTGGTGCGGGACTGCCGGCAGATTTACCGGGAATTGCCCAAAACTATGCACGTGAGCATGGGAAAAAGATACCAAAGCTGATGCCGATTGTGTCTTCCGCGAGAGCAGCGGGAATTATTTTAAAAATGTGGGACCATCATTACCATACGGTGCCGGATTGTATTATTGTGGAAGGACCGATGGCAGGCGGACATCTTGGATTTCAGGAAAGTGTATTGGAAAATATTGAAAATATTGATTTTGACGCGATTCTTTGCGGGGTCATTGACAGCAAAAAGCCATATGAGGAGAAATACACAAAAAAGATTCCGGTTGCGGCGGCAGGCGGTATTTTTGACAGACAGGATATTGACCATGTGCTTTCATTAGGTGCAGATGCCGTACAGATTGCAAGCCGTTTTGTTGTCACTAAAGAATGTGATGCATCTGATGCATACAAACATGCATATATTGAGGCGGGAAAGGGTAATATACAGATTGTAAAAAGTCCTGTCGGCATGCCGGGACGCGCCGTGCGCAATGCATTTATCAGACAGGTTGAGCAGCACAAACAAGAAATTACCGGCTGTTATCAGTGCCTTGAAAAATGTAATCCGAAGGAAGTGCCGTACTGCATTACACAGGCGCTGATTCACGCCGTGAAAGGCGAATTAGAGCAGGGGTTAATTTTCTGCGGTGAAAATGTTTCCAGAATCCATGAAATGACAACCGTACCGGAACTGATGCGGGAATTGACACAAGGTTGACACACCACCCCGGTATTTAGTACTATAGTAAGTGAAAAAGAACGAATGGAGAAACCAATGAAAGAATTTTTGCGTGCTAAGATTTTTGCACTTTCACAGTATCTGGAAATGCTGCTTTCGCTGATTTTAGGACTGGTTATTGTAATTCTTGCAGGGAAACTGCTGATGGACGTATTTAATCCGCAATATATTTTTGCAGGAGAAGACGTCTTTGCATATTATCTGGAAACTGCAATGAATCTTGCGATTGGTGTGGAGCTTATTAAAATGCTTTGCATGCACTCACCGGGGACTGTCATTGAAGTCCTTTTATTTGCAATTGCAAGACAGGTTGTTGTATCCCATTCTTCCGTGACACAGACACTGACCGGGGTATTTGCAATTGTTGTGCTGTTTGCTACAAGAAAATATCTGTTTATTCCACACGATGAGGTAGAAAAGATTACCGTACGCGGCAGTATGACCGTGGCAATGGCAAACCGTGTTGCTAAAATCAAAATACCGGAAACAGATGGAAAACTGCTCCGTGATGTGATTGAGAAGCGGATTTGTGAGGAAAGCCTTTCAAAAGAAATCGGAACCTGCGTGGATTACGATAATTTTGCATTATGCATTGCAAGTATCAGAGAAGGTAAAGTAACAAGAGTTGATATTTTAAAAAATAAGGATTGATAAGGAGTAAGCTTATGGCAATTGTACATGTAACAAGTGAAAATTACGAAAAGGAAGTATTACAGTCTGATAAGCCGGTATTAATTGATTTCTGGGCATCATGGTGCGGTCCATGTATGATGATGTCACCTGTAGTGGAGCAGATAGAAAAAGAACATCCTGAAATTAAGGTTGGAAAAGTTAATGTAGATGAGGAGATGGTACTCGCACAGAAATTTATGGTTGTCAGTATTCCTACACTTATTTTATTTAAAAATGGAAAACCGGAGATTACATCTGTAGGTTTCAAAGGAAAGGAAGAGCTTGAGGAAATATTCAAGCTCAAATAATTTTGATGGCACAGAAATTTTACGCAGTGCGTGCCGGAAGAAAACCTGGAATATATATGTCGTGGGAAGTATGTAAAACACAGGTTCATGGCTTTGCAGGAGCACAGTACAAAAGTTTTACGACAAGAGAGGATGCAGATGAATATATGAGTGCGGCAAAATGCAGTCATGTCAGATCTGAAGCATTTGCATTTGTTGATGGTTCATTTAATACATCGACATCAGTATATGGTTATGGCGGATTTATAGAGTATAAAGGTGAACGCTATGAACTTATGGGAAATGGAAACGATGCTGATATGGCATCAATGAGAAATGTTGCAGGAGAAGTGCTTGGCAGTATGGCGGCAGTAAAAAAGGCGATAGAGCTGGGAATCAGGTCGCTTGATATTTATTATGATTATATGGGAATCCAGATGTGGGCAACAGGTGAATGGAAGCGTAATAAAGCCGGAACTATAGCATATTACGATTATATTCAGTCGGTAAAAAATGATATAGAACTGCATTTTGTAAAAGTCAAAGGTCACTCAGGCGTAGAAGGCAATGAAGAAGCCGACAGGCTGGCAAAAAAAGCGGTGGGCATACAATAAACAAATAACCCGGCATTTACGGAAAATGAGCAGAACCAATGTTTATTCCGTAAATGCCGGGATTGTTATTATTTTTTCAGGCTGTTAATATATTTATTAGTCTCGGATACAACAACGCCATTTAATGCAATAAGTGCAATAAGGTTTGGTATAGCCATAAGACCGTTGAATATATCTGCAATTGTCCATACAGCTGAAACAGTCATAAAAGGACCTATGAAAATACATAAGATATATAACCATTTGTAGGCTTTGATAACATTTTTCTTATCTCCGATAAGATATTCAAGACAGCGTTCGCTGTAATAATTCCATCCAAGTATTGTTGTAAATGCAAAGAATACAAGACAGAGCATGAGTATGAATGAAGAGAACTGTGCCGGAAGAGGAAGTCCCATCTGGAACGCTCTTGTTGTAACAGAAACGCCTTCAAGACCGACATTCCATGAACCTGTTATAACAATTGTAAGTCCTGTCATTGTACAGATTACAAGTGTGTCAATAAAAGTACCCATCATAGAGATAAGACCCTGCTGTGCAGGTGCATCAGCAACGGCAGCGGCAGCAGCAATAGGAGCACTACCAAGACCTGCTTCGTTAGAAAAGATACCTCTGGCAACACCCATCTGCATAGCTATCATCATAGAGCCGATAGCACCACCGCCTACAGCACGCAGACCAAATGCACTCTGTACAATAGTTGCAAGAGCATTGGGAATTTCCCTGAAATTGTATACAAGAATAGCAAGTGTAACAACAAAATATGTAACAGCCATAAAAGGAACTATAACCTGTGCAACAGATGAAATTCTTTTGAGACCGCCAATGAGTACAAGAGCTGTAAATATTGTAAGAAGTATGCCGGATATAATAACAGACCATGAATATTCACGTCCAAACAGTGTTACTGCCCACTGGTTATTGGCATCAAAGAAATTATTTACAGCACTTGTTATACCGTTAATCTGTGTAAATGTACCGATACCAAGAAGACCAACGCCAACACCGAAAAATGCAAATAACTTGGCAAGCCATTTCCATTTTTTTCCCATTCCATGTTCAATATAGTAGAAAGGTCCTCCGAGAATATGTCCGTCCTTCTGGATGACACGGTATTTTACAGCAAGAAGACATTCTGAATATTTTGTTGCTGTACCTACAAGGGCGGCAATCCACATCCAGAATAAAGCACCGGGACCGCCTGCAACAAGAGCAGTTGCTACACCAACGATATTACCTGTACCTATTGTGGCTGATAAAGCTGTACAAAGTGAAGCAAAACCGGATACTTCGCCATCGCCGGATGCTTCATTTTTTACCGTATGCTTAATGGCAAGTCCGAGCTTTGTAATCTGGAGTCCTTTCAGACGGATTGTAAGAAACAAACCAACAGAAATAATAAGAATAATAAGGGGAAGCCCCCAAACGAAACTATCAATCGTTTTA